>JAEEGH010006526.1_pt1 | contig 28514 bp, 23 predicted proteins | sample 9134181 | NCBI WGS metagenome assembly JAEEGH01 (sample SAMN16246544, study PRJNA631951) | gut metagenome | biome: gut microbiome; feature: rumen; material: DP-attached | host: Bos | place: Iran: Karaj | collected 2018-10 | reverse complement strand
CTCTCCGACTACGCCGAGCGGCTGATTGACCACCTGCGGACCAACCGCCGCGTTTCCGAGCCCGAGGTCTGGGGCATGAACTACTCCGACCGCCCCCGGACGGAGTTCAACCTGCGCTATGATTTCGAGGCGCTCAGCGCCCGCGGCATCAGCCCCTACGCCTACTACGCCGCCCTCCAGTCGCCGCTTTACGATGCGAACCTGCGGACCCTCCCGTACGACGGGAAATACGTCCGCGTGCGCCTCGTCTCCTCGGCCAAGGACGCGCTGGACCTCTGGCACATCGACAATTCCGCCGTCCAGGTGGACGCCGACCACAAGATGAAACTCTCCGAAGCGGGGAGCATCTCCAAGGACCGTACGGGCCTGCCCATCCGCAAGGAGAACCAGTCCTACGCAATCTCCGTGCGCTTCAACTTCATCGGTTCCGCCCAGTTGTCCAACAAGGCCATCAAGGAGGCCGTGGACTGGATGAACGACGAGGTGCTGCCCATCGGCTTCCGGGCCGACGACAACCGCAGCGGGTGGTTCTACAACGAGAAAGAGAAGTTTGCCTGGCTGATCCTGCTGGTGATCGCCATCATCTTCGTGATCTGCTCGATCCACTTCAACTCCCTGCGCCTGCCGCTCGCCATCATCCTGATGATCCCGCTGTCGTTCGTGGGACTGTTCCTCGCCTTCGGCCTGAGCGACTTCACCTTCGACAAGGGCGGCTTCGCGGCGTTCGTGATGCTCTCCGGCATCACGGTCAACGCCGGCATCTACCTCGTCTCCGAGTGGCGCGCGGAGCGCTCCGGCGGACCGGTCCGCCGGTACCTCCGCGCCTTCAGCCACAAGATCCAGCCCATCTCCCTGACCATCCTCTCCACGGTTCTGGGCCTGATTCCCTTCCTGTTCGACGGCCCGTCCGAAGTCTTCTGGTTCGCCTTCGCCATCGGCACCATCGCCGGCCTGCTCTTCTCGATCCTTGCCCTGGTCCTCTACCTCCCCGTCTTCGCCCTGCCCCGTCCTGCCCGTCCGGAACGCCCGCCCCGCCGCCGGAAAAAGACGAATAAACAATGATACCGAAAGATATGAAAACACTGAGAATCTTCGTGGTGGCCGCGCTGGCGGCCGCGCTCCTGGCCGGCTGCCGCCGGCCGGCGGGAGAGCTGCTGACCATCAACCTGCCCGAATTGGCCGGCGCCGAGTTGCAGACGGCGTGGACCCTGGACGGGGCCGTCAACCCGGAGGCGTATTATGAGATGGCCCCGGACCGGCCGCTGGGCTATGTCCGGATGACCGGCTATCACGACGGGCTCCTGCTGGTCGGCATCCGCGACAGCGTCCACCTCGCCGGGCCCGACGGGCGCTTCGTCTCGTCGTTCTGCCGGAACGGCAACGGGCCGCAGGAGTATCTGGCGGCCAATATGTTCTTCGACCCGGAGGGCCGGATCCTGGCCCTGGACTTGATGAAGCACCGCTCGCTTACCTACTTGACGGACGGCACTTTCGTGTCCGCGCAGGACAGTGTAACCATCGTTGACATCCACTTCTTCCCGGACGGGAGCCGGGCTGTGATGCGCCCGCCTATGGAAGGGGCGAAGTCGATCTTTACCGTGGAGGCGCCGGACGGAAGCACCCGCTATGCCAGCCCGGAGCGGGATGCCAGCGAGAAGATGATTTCTCTGGGTGCCGGCAATTTCACCGCGGCGGAGGACGGTTCGTGCTACTTCAAGTATAGCAATCAGGATACGCTCTACCACATCCGCCCGGACCGCGTGGAGGCCGAGGCTGTGTTCGTGCGGCCGTCCAAGCCGGATGACCTGGTGGAGGACACGGCGGACGGGACGGTGGCGATCGCGATGACCGTCGGGCGTTTCGTGGACCGCTCCTGCAAGGTGTTGGGAGACCTGTTGTTCTATAGTTTCCGGGACGGGGACGAGAAGAAAACGCACCATCTCGTCTATAATCTTCGAACGGGTGGGATGCTCTACCACGGCCTCGAGGCGCCGCTGCTGCGCGTCGGAGACCACGACGTGCGCACCTGGCCGGTGTACGTCCACGGCCGCGATGCCTGGTGCCAGCTGGCCCTCGAGGATGCCGAGGCGCTCCTGCCCGGCTACAACGACGATAGCAACAACGCCTATCTGCACATTGTTTCTCGATAGGGGATGTAACTTTTCCGCACCGCTTCCGTCTTATGAGTATGAAACGAATCTTTTGTCTGTTTGCTGCGGCGCTGCTGTGCGCCTGCGGCGGGCGGGATGGCGGCCGGACGGTCGACGTAACCACCGCCGCCCCCGCGGACCTCGAAGAAGTCGCCACTTTCTATGAACTCCTGCCCGTCGATGAGAGCGAGACACCGCTCCCGGCGGTGACGGACGTGAAGCGCTATGGCGACAAGGTATTCATCAAGTCCGGCCGATATCCGGATGTCCCGAAGATCTATATGCTCGCGGGAGACCGCCTGGCGGGTGTCCTGGACGCCTATGGCCGCGGCCCGGGGGAGTACCAGGATGCGGAGGGGTTCGCTTTCTGCGAACAGACCTCCGAGCTGATTATCAACGATCGAATCCTCAAGGGTTTCCGCCGCTATCGCGTGCCGGAGATGAAATGGGTCTCCGACGAACCGCTAGGCCAGTATCTGGCGCAATTCGAGTCGCTGGATGCCACCCACAGCGTCTTCGCGTTCGAGGCGGAGGAAGGGGAGCCCGGCAGCGTCGTGGTGTGGGACCACGCCAAAGGTGAAGTTGCTTCCTCGCTGGAAACGTCCTATCTGGAAGCCATTCTGCTGACGGATCTGCATCTGGGCCGCGCTTCCGACGGCAGTATCGTATTCGGCCTGATCGGACACGACACCCGGTTCTGGGGTGCATCGGCCGGGGGTTTCAAGCCGGCCGGTGCGGTCACGTTCGTGCCGGACGCGTTCGGTCCTCACGTATGGGAGCAGACCTTGTTCGAGAAGGCGTTCGAGGCCTTCCGTAACGTGGTCGAAGAAGGGAAGAATGTCGGCATCGGCGCCGATTTCCCGTTGGTGAAGGGAGACCGGATCGCCTTCTGGTATCTGGCCGGATTCAGCGTCGAGCCGAATTGGCGCCTGGCGGTCTCCGCGCCGGACGGCGGCAAGGCCTATTCCGAAGTGCGGGTCGAGGGCTATCCCGAGCCGCTGCAGGTCGTCGGCTCGGGCGAGGCGCAGTGGTGCTCGATCCTGCTGCTCGACCTGCTGGAAGACGTCCCGTCCCCGCAGGGCAAACTCTACCCGCGCCTGCATGAACTCAAGGACCGGGGCTGCGAAACCGTCCTGCTCTTCTGGTCCGCCGTATGACAAGAAATAGATGAATATGAAAATAGCAAGAACCTTAGTGCAGGCCGCGGCGCTGCTCGCCGCGGGCCTGGCGGGCTGCCGTCCCGGGACCGGGGCGGACGGATTTGTGAGCGAGAGCCCCGACGGGGCGATTTGCCTCGCCGTCGGGGCGACCGCCGACCTGTCGGAAAATGTTGAGAACTTCCGGCTGGAGGATTATTTCGAACTCGTCGGAGAAATCTTCCCCTCCGAGGAGGACCCCCGGACGTACTTGAGCTCGATGACCTTCTTCCACGCCGACGACCAATCCGTCTTTGTGGCGTCCCGGGAACGGGTCGTGCGCCTCTCGCTGAAAGACGGCTCGTTCCTCTGCGAATATGGCCGGAAGGGCCGCGGCCCCGGCGAATATGTCCAGCCGTTTTTGTTCTTCGTCCAGGACGGAGAGGTTTATATCAACGACACGATGAGCCAGTGCCACGTCTATGCGCTTGAGGACGGACAGCTGCTGCGTGAGTTCCCGCTCTTCGAGAAGACCAGCCAGTTCAGCTGCTATGCCCCGCTGGACAAGGACCACGGGGTTATCTGCTTCTCCTCCCTGGCCGGAAAGGACCATCTGTTTGACGTCGTGGATGCGTCCCTGCAACTGGTCCGTGCCAGCTCTCTGCCCATGGAAAGCGTGCCCGACGGAGGCATCCGGACCGGTTTTGCCTGCCGAATGGGCGGAAAGCTGTGCGTCCCGTACGAAGAACCGAATCTGGTCTTGTATCAGATCTCTGCCGGGAAAGATACACCCTGGGTGCGGCTGGACAAGGGGTCTTACACGGCTTATACCTCTTCCGGGGACCACTGGCTGATAGAAGACGAGTGGAAGTCTTTCGGCCCGTTCTTTTTCGTGAGTCTCCGTCGAAAGAGCGTCTCTTCCGCCATCGCGGTCTATGACCTCAAGCACCGGGCGCTGGTGCTGTACAAGGCCGCCGTCGATGCGAAATCCTCCCGAAAGATGGGCCTTCCCTACACCCGCGACGGTCAGACCCTCTATCTCTACCCGGTGTTCTCCGACGGGGACATGCTGGTCTGCCAGGACCGCACAGACCCGGACAACTATTACTGTTTTAAACAGAAATGAAAAGGCCGAAGAACTATGTCTGGGCCACACTGACGCTGCTGCTCGCAGGCCTGACGGCCTGCCGCCCGGGTCCCGGGGCGGATGCGGCGGTCGGTCGTTTCTCCCCGTTGCGGGCGACGGAGGCAGTGGAGGATCTTGCTCCGTACATCGCCGAGTTGGAGGTCTTGCCGGTGGGCGCGGATAGTGTGGCCAAGCCGGGAATCATGAAGATTCTTTTCTCCGATCCGATCGTTTTTCTTCAAGGCGGATCTGTGTACTCCGCTTCGCCGGATTGGCGTGAGGTTACCCGGATCGGGAATGCTGGCCGGGGCCCCGGAGAATACCTGACCCTCAAAGATATTGTCATCAATGCTGCCGGAGATGAAGTCTGGTGTATGGATGTCTTGAATGCCGTGCTGCGATATGATTTACGCACGGGCGCTTATCTGGGCAAGATAGAATGTGAGCAATCTGCGTATGCCCGGGCGATGATACCCTTGGATCAGAACGGCCTGGCCCTCTATACGCCAAACCCGCAGGAGACCGAAGGGTTCTTTTGTTTGAATTATTATGATTCGTCCGGCAGATTGACGGATAGCGAGTTGCCCTGGACGCAGTTCAACGTGATGGCGGCCTTTTCCGTCCCTGTCTCGGTGACGGGCGAGGACCGGTATGTCCTGACGCCGGAGTCGTCCAACATATCGTACGTGTTCCGGGACGGCCGGGTAGACAGGCAACTGTTATTCGATTTCGAACGGAAGTGGATACCGTCCAAGTTCTTCGACCCCAAGGCGGGAGATCCTGCCGAGCGGGTCGGTGATTTGTTCGATATGGATTGCTACAAATTGGTTTCCTCCGTCTTCTTCCCGGAAGGAGAGATATATTTCAACGCTTTTGGCAAGGACTCTTCTTCCTGGAACTTTATCCTGTCAGAAGACGGCACCCACGGCATCCGGTGGCGGTCTGTCGGGGTGATGACCCCGCCCATCAAGGCCGTTGCCTGCGACGGGACGTATCTCTTTTTTGTGTATGATGACTATGGGTACGTGGACGTAGAGCCGGATCCGCTGAAGAGATGTGTCATCGACCGGTTGGGGCTGCCGGACAAGAAGGACCAGACCTACCTGATCAAAGTTAAATTCGCGATTGACCGATGAGACACAGCCTGGCACTGATTGGAGCGGCCCTGGGGCTCTGTCTCGCGGGTGGATGCAAGACTTTCCAGAGCTATGACGGCGTCGTGGATCTCCGCAAGGTGTCCGACCGTAAGGTCTCGATCCGCGAGATTTACGACCGGATAGAAGTGGTTCCGCTGGACAACGCTCCGGAGGACGCGTCACGGACGCCGGCCTTGTCCGGATTGTGGGTGACCGCGGATCGGCTCCTCTTCCGGGACGGAGACCGGGCGGTCCTGTCCTACCGACAGGATGGCCATTTGGCGGAGACGTTGGATCCGGGGGTCCCGATCACGGATTTCTCCGTCTTCCGGGACAGGACGCTCGATCTGTTGTCCGGATACGAATTCCGCGAATACGCCCTCCCCGCTCTCTCCCTGCTGCGCCGCACGCCGCTGGATACGCTCGTGGTCCCGACCAAGATTGCCCGCCGGGAGGAAAATGTGATGATTCTGCCCGCGTACAAAGGCAATAACGACTATCTGTGCGAGTATTATTTCGACAGGAGTTACTATGCGGCCAGCCCCGGGAAGATGGACAGCGACCAGACCCGGAGCATTGTCGAGCGGCTGCAAATGTTCCGCAGCGGAGATGACCTGCTGGTCCTATACCCTCATTCCGGACAGATTTGGCGGTGCGGATTGTTCTACGGCCATTTCTTCTGGCCGGATTTCAAACTACGCGACCGGGAAACGGTGGAGTTTCTGTTTGCACAGGTCACGGACGACAAGTTTTATTATGACTTATTGCTGAACGATGTGCGGCACCTGCTCATCATCAACCGGGAGGACCGTCAATATACCCTTATCAAAAACACCCGGGAGGGCCTGACGCTGCCGCTGGGTGTCATCAGGGACGGGATCAACTATTATTGTTGTCCGGCCTCGGATCTGCCCCGGCATGTTCTTCCCGACTTGTTGGACCCGGAGGGCGCTGCGGCCTTGGCCACCGCCGCCCACGACGGCCGGAATGTCGTAATCAAGTACTACCTGAAATAATAGAAACAGATGAATATAAAAACAGCAAGAATCCTGACGCTGGCGCTGGCCACGGCCGTGGCGGCAGCCGCAGGCCTGACGGGCTGCCGCGGGCCGGCGGGAGAGTTGCTGACCATCAACCTGTCCGAACTGGCAGACGCCAAGCTGCTGACGGCGTGGACATTGGATGAGGCGGTCCGCCCGGAGGAATGCTTCGAACTGGCGCCGGACCGGCCGCTGGGTTTTGTGCGGATGGCCGGGTTCGACGGGACGCGGCTCTTGCTCCACGCCGGGGACAGTATTCTCCTGGCCGGCCCCGGCGGGAACATCCTCTCCGCGTTCTCCCGCAAGGGGAACGGCCCGCAGGAGTACCTGCGGATCAATTCCCCGTTCTTTGACCCGGAGGGCCGGGTGCTGGTCCTGGACCGGATGACGCGCAAGGCCCTGACCTACGAGCCGGACGGGACCTTTGTCTCGGCCGAAGCGGAGGTTGATTATATAGACGTCCACTTCTTCCCGGACGGAAGCCGGGTGGAAATGGCCTGGCCGGATTTCTCGAAGGAAAACAGCCGGACCTTTTCGGTGCTGGGCCCCGACGGGACCGTCCGCAGCTGCGGGCCGGAACGGAGCACCCGCGAACTGATGATGTCGATTCAGCCGGGGCAGATGATCGCGGCGGCAGATGGATCCTGCTGGTTCCGGTATGCCGAAGTGGATACACTCTACCACATCCGGCCGGAAGGCGCCCGGGCCGTCCTGGCGTTTGTGCGGCCGTCCAAGGCGGAAGGCTCCGTGCAGTACAATGCGGACGGGTCCATCTTGTTCCGGCAAGACCGTGGCCGTTTTGCGGACCGGAGCTGCGAGGTCCTCGGGGACCTGATGTTTTACAGTTTCATCGACACGGAGCGCAACGAAGACCATTACCTGGTCTATGACCTGCATTCCGGAACGATTCTTTATCACGGGGAAGAGGCCCCGCTGCTGCACGTCGGCGGGACGGCCGTGCTTGCCTGGCCGTCCTATGTCCACGGCCGCGATGCCTGGTGTCAGCTGGCCCCCCAGGATGCCGACGTGCTCCTGCCCGACTACAAAGACGACAGCAACGACGTTTACCTGCACATCATATCTCGTTAGGAATTATGAACAAGACACAGACAACGATTTTGATGCTGACCGCGCTGCTGCTCGCGGCATGCGGCCCGAAGGAGGCGCCCGGCGTCGTGGTCGTCCCGGAAAATATCCCGATGGATGCGCTTGCGGCGCAGGTCGGCTCGATCGAGCTGCTGCAACTGGAGACCCCAGGGGAGGATTTCCTCGGACAGGGGACGATGATGCAGCTCGCGGACGGGAATTACCTGCTCTGGGACGTGGGCAACAAAAAGCTGCAGTTGTATGGCCCCGACGGCAAGTTCCTGAACCGCATCGGCCGCAGCGGACGCGGCCCTGGGGAGTACCATACCGTCTGGAACGTGCTGTATGCGGACGGCAAGGTCTATGTCTATGAGAACGGGCCGGATATGCTGGTTTTCCGCCCGGACGGGACGCAGGTGGAGGCGGTGACGCTACCGGTTGCGGGGGGTAATGCCTTCTATCCGCTCGCGGACGGCTGGCTGGGGTATATCGGCTATGCTTATGCCGGGAAGGATATGGTCCAATGGATTCGTGAAGGGCAGGAGCCCGTGTCGCTCATTCCGAAACCGGGGGATTCACCGCTTGCGATGATGATGGACTGGCCGTTCACGGAATATGGGGGCCGGGTGTTCATGCCGATGGGCTGGGGCCACGAGGTCTATGCCTATGCAGATGGCAAGGTCGAACCGTGGCTGGACCTGGATTTCGGGCGCTTCACGATCGGGGATGCCTTCTTCAGCGGGGACGTGCAGGCCGCGTTCGACATTTTGCAGACACGCTATGCCTCCGTCGGCGCCTATTGGGAGAACGAGCGGATGCGCGTGGCCGTGGTCACGCGGGCCGAGAAGAAGGACGACGACGCACCCGTCCCGCCCCGGGAGTGTCTCTACGGGATCTGCCGGGCCGGTAAATGGGTCTGGATCAACGCCGGCGACAACACGGACGGCGACCCCTTCGCCTACACCATTTCCGGTCTCGACGGCGACGCGCTGGTCTTCCTGCTGGACCCGGCGCTCCTGCCCGGCCTCGACCCCGCCCTGCGGGAGAAAGTCTCCAACCCCGAAGTCCTGGACAAGTTGGACGAAGAGGGTAACTACGTCATCGCGAAACTTCATCTGAAATAGATATGCAGAAACGTCGTTTTTGTATTTGGATTATTTTGGTCCTGACCCTGCTGTCCGGCTGCCGCCGGGACGGCGGGGATGCACTGGTGGTTCGGGAGCCCGGCGGGCTGATCCGGGTCAACGCAGATCTGTTGGCCGCGATGACCGAGCCGGTCGGCGGGTTCGACTTGACGGCGCATTTCACGCCCGTCGGCGTGATGCACACCGGAGACGAGCCCGAAACGTTTATCTCCGGCGGCGTACACGGCTGGTACGTGTGTGACGAAGAATCCGTCTTGGCCTACGGCTATCCCCGTGTCCTCCGGCTGTCGCTCAAGGACGGATCCTTGTTGAACGAGTACGGGCGCAAGGGACGCGGCCCCGGAGAGTTTCTGGATGCGGAATCCTGCTTCGTGCGGGATGGCAAGGTGTATGTGAGCGACGAGATGAGCCGGGTACACGTTTACGATGTCGCGGACGGTCAATTGTTGGAAGAATTCCCTTTGACGGACACGCAGGTACAACTCTGTATGCTCTCGCCGCTGGAGCAGGACTACTTCCTGCTGGGATACTCTTCCATAGCAGGTAAAAATCAGCGCTTCGATGTGCTCGATAAACACCGGCTGCCGGTCCGCGCTTCGAGTCTGCGCTTTGACTGGAAAGCAATAGAAAAGGAGAAATCCATTTGGACGGGTAACGCCGGCCCCTTTGACGACCAAACTTGTATTTTTTCGGGCGATACCCTCTACCGGGTGACGCCGAAGAAGGAAATCCCGGTTCTGACAGTCTCCAGCACATCCCACAAAGAGGACGCGTTTGTCTCGTCCAGTGTCAAGATGGGCGACCTGCTGTTCATGGACTATCGTTTCCCGGATCAGTATATCCGAACCGTGCTGGACGTAAAGCGGGGAAAACCGGTGTTTCTTGCCCCGGGGCACAGGGAGTCCCGGGAAGTCCGGACTCCCGACGGCAGGACCGTAACGGTGAAGGTGATGCGCAACGCGGAAGAGTGGGGATTACCGCTCATGTGGGAAGGAGAAGAACACCGGGTATGGCCGGTCTTTGCGGACCGGGGCCTGCTGATCTGCCGGGACAACAAGGACGGGTCCTGTTTTTTGAGCCTGAAACGAAAGTAGAAGATGAAAAGATTGTTATACCTCATGGCCGCCTTGATGCTCCTTGCGGCCTGCGCTTCGAAGGAAGGGGAATATGCCGAGCCGCGTTTCCGCAAGATCGAGCACCGGGATTTCACCATCCTGGGCGAGGAACTGATGCTCTCGGTCGTGGGTTCTGAAGCTGCGTGGCAGGACCATCTGATCCTGTTGTCGTATGACCGGGCCACCGGGAACAATGTCCATTTCTATAACAAACGCACGGGGGCCTGGGAGATGAGTTCGCTCCCGACCGGCCGGGCCCGGGGAGAGATCTCGTTGGCTACGGATATCCATGTGATGGGGGATACCTTGTTTGTGTTTGACAACAATCCTTCCCGCTTGAAGAGGTATTACCTCCCGGCGCTTTTGTCCCAGAGCCCGATGGCGGAAACCTTCCTGGGAGAAATCCCGATGAGCGACCGGTTCGTGCTTTGGGCGGGGGTCGCTCCGGACCGGATGGTCCGGGTCTCCGCGCTGTCCCCGCTGGAGGGACCGGAGCATGCGCCGCGGATCCGGTGGACGGGGCAGGACGGCCCTGTCGCAGATTATGATGCGTACCCGTATGAGGACCGGGACCTGATCTGGAAACAGTATTCCACGGCTCATGCTTATTGCGCCCTGTCTCCGGATGGAAGCAAGCTCGCCCTGTCGACCGTTTGGGGCTGTGTCATGGAGCTTTTCAGTCTCTCGGATGACGAGATTGTCCGGAAGCACTGCCTCTATTGGGTCGATCCCGGATTCGTAAACGGCAAGACCATCTCGACGTCCCGCGTGGGTTTATCCCGGATCCTGGCGACGGACGAGGGCTTTTTCACATCGTTTTTCAGCGAAGAGAAGGATTTCGAGACCGGCCGGTCCGCCTGCGACCGGATGGCCTTCTTCGACTGGGACGGCCGGGGCCTTCGCTGTATCCAGACCAGCGGCTACAGCGCTTCTCCGATCTACTATGACAAGGCAGAGAAAACACTGTATGCTCTTCTCTGGGACAAGAATCACGTCATGTGGCTCGGTAAGATGACGCTGGATTGATCAAGAAAAACGGCCACTGTCCTGCTGGATAGTGGCCGTTTTTCCGGATTCCAGGGTGTCTAGAGCTTGCGGGCGCCGTCGGAGATGACTACGTCATAGACCTTCGGGGCGTGGCCGAACTTGGCGGTGAATTCCGCGACAGCGGCGTCCACGAACGGCTTGTAGAGCTCCTTCTTCACGAGGTTGATGGTGCAGCCGCCGAAGCCGCCGCCCATCACGCGGGAGCCGGTGACATCCATCTTGCGGGCGAGCTTGTTGAGGAAGTCGAGCTCCTCGCAGCTCACTTCGTAGAGCTTGCTCATGCCGAAATGGGTCTGGTACATCATTTCGCCGGCGGTCTCATAGTCGCCGCGCTCCAGGGCGTCGCAGAAGTCCAGCACACGCTGCACCTCGCCGATGACATACTCCGCGCGGAGGAAGTCCTCCTCAGGGATCTCGGCGCGCACCTCCTCGAGCCAGAGACGTTTGGCGTCGCTGAGGAAGTCCACGTCGGGATGATATTTGCGCATCGCGGCCGCGGCGTTCTCGCAGGAGGCGCGCCTCTTGTTGTAAGCCGAGGAGGCGAGTTCGTGCTTCACGCAGGAGTCGATCAGGACCAACTTGTAGCCGGCAGCCTCGGGATCGAAGGGGAAGTACTTGTATTCGAGCGTCTTGCAGTTGAGGCGGATGAGGTTGCCCTTCTTGCCGAAGCAGGAGGCGAACTGGTCCATGATGCCGCACATGACCCCGCAGTAGTTGTGCTCGGTGCTCTGGCCGATCTTGGCGAGTTCGAACTTGTCGATGCCGTTCTGGAAGAGGTCGTTGATCGCGAAAGCGAAGCAGCTCTCGAGGGCCGCTGAGGAGCTCAGGCCGGCGCCGAGGGGTACATCGCCCGCGAAGACGGCGTCGAAGCCCTCGACCTTGCCGCCGCGCTTGAGGGTCTCGCGGCAGACGCCGAAGACGTAGCGGGCCCAGGCCTCGGCGGGCTTGTCTTCTTCGGCCAGGCCGAAGGAGGTCGCGGCGTCATAGTCCAGGGAGAAAAGGTTCACCTTGTTGGTGCCGTTGAGCTTGATCTCGGCCATGATGCCTTTGTCGATCGCGCCCGGGAAGACGTAACCGCCGTTGTAGTCAGTGTGTTCGCCGATGAGGTTGACACGGCCGGCCGCGGCGTACATAGTACCGCCTTCGCCGAAGAGAGCGAGGAATTTCTCGTGGATTTTGGTTTTCATTTCCATAAAATTATGTGATTGTTAATATTGTCGCAACCACAAATGTATCAAAAATAAACGAGAATGACAATAGGGAGGTGGTCGCTGATTCCGCCGCGGTAGCGCGGACCGACGAACGTGCGCCGCGGCTTCTGCCCGCCGAAAGCCGAATCGGGCTCCAGCAGCACCGGGTCGGCGAAGATATCTTCCCGCACCCTGGCGAAGCCTTCGGCGAAATGCCCGTCGATTTTCTCCCAGTGGCCGTTGTATTTCAGGGTGCCTCCGCCGTTGTTCCACAGGTCCTCGTTGAAATCGCCCACCGCCAGCACCCGCGCCCGCCCGGCAGCGCGCAGCGAGTCCGTCAGGGCCTGCAGGCGGGCGCGGGCCCGGGTGCGCCCCGAGGAGTCGTCCCCGATTTGCGAGGGGTGGTGGTTCACCAGGATGGCAAGGCTGTCGAACTCCGCGAGCAGGATATCCCGCGTGGCCATCACGCCCCCGGCGCTGTCCGGGACGTGCTTGGGGGCGCTGTCGCGCAGGGGGATGGTGCTGCTGCGGCAGAGCAGGGCGCAGTCGATGCCGCGGTGGTCGGGGGATTCGTAATGAACGATGCGGTAGTCGAGTTTGCGCAGGGCCGTCTGGGTGTTCAGCTGCCGCAGCACGAAGCCGTTCTCCACCTCCGCGAAGCCGACGGCGTCCGGCAGCCGGCCGTAATGGTCGGCAATGCGCAGCAGGGTCTTCGCGATGCCGTCGCACTTGGCGTAGAAACGCCCCGACGTCCAGTACTGCGGCCGCGAAGGAGAATGGTAGTCGAAGAAATTTTCTACGTTCCAGAAGACGATCAGCAGAGAATCCTGCTGAATGTCTTCCAACGAAGATCCCGTCACCCCCTGCACCCCCTCGAGGGGGATGGCCGGATAATCGCTGACGCGATCCGGCCCGCACGGCGGCAAAGGAAGCGATTTGGGAAGCGCAGCCCCGGCAGACACACCTAGCCACATCAGAAGAAGTATCATAGTCCGTTTCATATCACAAAGATAGAAAAACCAGACTATTTCCACCCACAACCCGAAAATAAGTCTCCCCAAACCCCACCACACATCAATAACAATCCTTTGGGGATTTCAGACAGAAAACAGCCTTCTTTCTGTCTGTAGGTCTTGGGGACCGGGCGGGGGAGACCGGCCTCCGGCGAAAGCTCAGCCGCAGCAGGACCCGTTCCGCCGGGTCCGGTCCCCGCCCTGCGGGGAGCGAGGATGGACGCCGAGCCGGAGGCGCGGTCTCCCCGCCCGGGAAAGACCAGATGCCCCGTCTGCCGCCCCAGGCAGAGAAGCCCTTCAGGCGGGGGACGTGATTTTCCCGGGAAAAATACGTAAATTTGCGTGGTTAAAACGAAAGAATATGTCCCTCAAGTGCGGAATCGTCGGCTTGCCGAACGTCGGTAAATCCACCCTCTTCAACTGTGTCAGCGTCGGAGGCGCCCAGAGCGCCAATTTCCCCTTTTGCACCATCGAACCCAACCTCGGCTCCACCCAGGTCCCCGACAAGCGCCTGGAGGTCCTATCGGACATCTGCAAACCCCAGCGCACGATCCCGGCGACGGTCGACATCGTGGACATCGCCGGCCTGGTGAAGGGCGCCAGCCGCGGGGAGGGCCTGGGCAACCAGTTCCTCGCCAACATCCGCGAATGCGACGCCATCCTGCACGTCCTCCGCTGCTTCGACGACGGTAACGTCGTCCACGTGGACGGCTCCGTGGATCCGGTGCGCGACAAGGAAGTCGTGGACCTGGAGCTCCAGATCAAAGACCTGGAGACCGTGAACGCCCGGATCGCCAAGGTCCAGAAACAGGCCACCACCGGCGGGGACAAGGAGGCGAAGAAACTCCTGGCGCTGCTCCTCCGCTACAAGGCCGCCCTGGAGCAGGGACATTCCTGCCGCAGCGTCTCCCTGCTGAACGAAGACGAAGTGGCCCTGGCCCACGACCTCTTCCTGCTGACCAACAAGCCCGTGCTCTATGTCTGCAACGTGGACGACGCCTCCGTGGTCAGCGGAAACGCCTATGTGGACGCCGTGCGCGAGGCCGTCAAGGACGAGCAGGCCGAGATCCTCGTGATCTCCGCCCGCACCGAGTCCGAGATCGCCGAGATGGAGGACTATGAAGACCGGCAGATGTTCCTCGAAGAGATGGGTCTGCAGGAGTCCGGCGTGGTCCGCCTCATCCAGAGCGCCTACCATCTGCTCGGCCTCCAGACCTTCTTCACGGCCGGCGCCGACGAGTGCCGCGCCTGGACCATCCACAAGGGCGACAAGGCCCCCAAGGCCGCGGGCGTGATCCATTCCGATTTCGAGAAGGGCTTCATCCGTGCCGAGGTGATCAAGTACGACGACTTCGTGCAGTACCGGACCGAGGCGGCGGTGCGCGCCGCCGGCAAGATGGGGATCGAGGGCAAGGACTACGTGGTTCAGGACGGAGATATCATGCATTTCCTTTTCAACGTCTGACGACCAATGACAATCACCGCCGAATGCGCCCGGTGCGGGGCGAAACATAGCGTGGAGGTGCCGCAGAGCGTCAATGCCGCGACCAATCCCGAACTCAAGGAACGGGTGCGCAGCGGCGCGCTCTTCACCTGGAGCTGCCCGCACTGCGGAACGCTCGGCCTGCTGCGCTTTCCCTTCCTGTACCACGACCCCACGGAGCGGCTGATGCTCGTGCTGACGAGCGAAGCCGTGAACGCCGAGGGCCTGCCCGAGGGCTATACCGGCCGGCTGGTGCGCACCCCCGGAGAGCTGATCGAGAAGATCAAGATCTTCGATGCGGGGCTGGACGACCTGCTGGTCGAAATGTGCAAATTCGTGACGGCGCAGGAACTGGGCAAGGACGTGCCCCTCAAATTCGTGGGCCTGGACGGGGCGGACGGCGAGATGACCTTCACCTACCCCGACAAGGGCGAAATGCAGCTGGTGGCCGTGGGATTCAATGTCTATGAAGACTGCGCCGGCATCCTGCAGCGCAACCCGGCCATCCGCGAATCCGCAACAGGCCTGGTCGCGGTGGACCAGGCCTGGCTCGGGCGTTTCTTTACGGCTTAATTATTCCGGATACGGCGGCTAGAAGGCGGCGATGAGTTCGTCGTTGCTGTAGGCGTCGGCGCCGTAGCAGGTCTTCAGGTAGGCCAGGCCGCCCAGATAATCCTCTTCCGTGAACGCGTTGGTCGCCTCTTTGGCGACGACCACGTCGTAGCCGAGGCAGTAGGCGTCGGCGGAGGTGTGGCGGCAGCACATATGGGTATGAAGGCCGGTGATCACCACGGTCCGGACGCCGAGTTCCTTGAGCAGGATGTCCAGGTCGGTCTGGAAAAAGCCGCTGTAGCGGCGCTTGGGCACGACATAATCCTTGTCGCAAAGCGCCAGTTCGGGGATCACATCGGCGCCGGGCGTGCCCTTGATGGCGTGGTCGCCCCAGAGTTTCAGTTCCCGGTCGATGCCGGGCAGGTGGCAGTCGTTGCAGAAAATAACGGGGACGCCTTTCTCGCGGGCGGCTTCCAGCAGGGCGGCGGTGGCGGGGATGATGGCGCGGGCGCGATCGCAGCCGAGGGCGCCGGTCACGAAGTCGTTGAGCATGTCAACAACCAGGATGGCGGGATGATTCAATTTTTCCATATGCTAGTATTTGTGGTTTCTCGGGGACAACCATACAAGAATTGTGCAAAATTATCGGGATTCGTGGCGAATGGCGGCCATCATCCCCTCGACCTGGCCCAGGGCGAGCATGCGGCCGTGGAAGGAATAGCCGGGATTGTAGCCGAGCTGCTCGTCGCCGAGCATCGTCCGGCCGTGGTCCACGCGCATCGGCAACGTCCGTCCCTCGGCTTCGAAAATGCGCACCAGTTCCACCAGGTCCGCCCGGCCGCCGGTGTGGGGCGCCTCCACGAAGTCCCCGCCCGGCAGGATCTCGCAACTGCGCAGGTGCACGAAATGCGTGCGCGGCGCGAATTCCCGGGCCATCGCCGTCACGTCGTTGTGCGCCCCCGAGGAGAGCGAGCCGGCGCAGAAGGTCAGGCCGTTGTGGAAGTCGGGCACGGCATCCAGCAGCCAGCGGATGTCGGCGGCGTCGCAGACGATGCGCGGCAGCCCGAAAACGGGCATCGGCGGGTCGTCGGGGTGGATGCACAGGCGGATGTCCCACTGCCGGCAGACGGGCATCACAGCCTCGAGGAAGTAGTGCAGATGCTCGCGCAACTGCGCCTTGCTCACCCCCGCGTAGGGCCGCATCAGGGCGCGGAACTTCTCCACGGGAGAACCTCCGCCGCCCAGCGGGCCGTTGATGAAGCCCTGGGTCTTGGTGATGATCGTGTCCACGAGCTGCGCCTTCTCCGCTTCGGAAATGCTCCGGTCCAGCGCCTCGACCCGCGCCACCACCTCCGGCGCGAAATCCTTTTCCGCGCCTTCCCGCGCGAGGATCTTGATGTCGAAATACGCGAAGCGGAGGAAGTCGAAATAGAGGGAGTGCGTCCCGTCCGGCATCGGGCGCTCCAGGTCGGTGCGCACCCAGTCGATGACGGGCATGAAGTTGTAGCAGACGGTGTGGATCCCGCAGCGACCGAGCGCTTCGAGGCTCAGTCGGTAGTTTTCGATGAGGGCGTCCCGGTTCGGGCCGCCGTATTTGATCTCTTCGCTGACCGGCAGGCTCTCCACCACCGACCAGCGCAGGCCGGCGGCCTCGATGCGCGCCTGCAGGGTGCGGATTTCCGCCTCGGGCCAGACCTCTCCGGGGGCGAGGTGGTGCAGGGCCGTCACGATTCCCTCCACCCCGATCTGCCGCAGCATTTTCAGGGTGACGGGGTCAGAGGGGCCGAACCAGCGCCAGGTTTTCTCCATCATAAGCAATACAGTTCTAAAAACAAAGTTAGAAAAAATCCCTATCTTTGTTGAACGGATTTGTACCAAAACCTATCGAAATGGCAAAGAATAATAACCTCTCCAAACTCTGGAAGACCGAGGACTGGCTGGCCGTGTGGATCGGCTTCGTCGTCATCGCCATCGGCATCGTGGCCGTCCTGACCGGTGCCTTCGACTTCTCCGCACTGACTTTCAAGACCTGGTCCTGGGGTGAATCCCTCAACGAGGCCCAGGCCGCCAAGATCGTCCCCCTGGGGCAGCAATTCGCCGCAGGCGCCTTCTGGGGCAAGATGCTCCGCACGGTGCTCGTGCTCGGCGTGCTCTTCACCATCGGCGTCGTGCTGACGGGGGAGAAAGCGAAAAAGTTCATCCCCGCCTTCCTCGGCGTGTTCGTGCTCGCCGTGATCGTGCGCTTGATCAGCGCCGAGTTCACGCTCAACCGCTACCTCGAGTGGGCCTTCTGGGCGCTCATCGTGGGAATGCTGATCTCCAATACGGTGGGCACGCCGAAATGGCTGCGTCCCGCCGTCAGGACCGAATTCTACATCAAGACCGGTCTGGTGATCATGGGTTTCTCCGTGCTCTTCTCCAACATCGCGAAGTTCGGCCTCTACGGCCTGGGCATCGCCTGGATCGTGACCCCGGTCGTAATCCTGTTCATGTGGTGGTTCGGCACGCGGGTGCTCAAGATGGACAACAAGCCGCTGGTGATCACGATGGCCTCCGCCACGAGCGTCTGTGGTACTTCCGCGGCCATTGCTTCGGGCGCCGCCTCCGGCTGCAAGAAGGATGACCTGACGATGACCATCTCCATCTCGATCATCTTCACGGTCCTGATGATGGTCCTCGAGCCGGTTCTCATCAAAGCCTGCGGCATGACCCCGATCATGGGCGGCGCGCTCATCGGCGGTACGGTGGACAGCACCGGCGCCGTGGCCGTGGCCGGCAGCGTGCTGGGCGGCGAGGGCGAGCAGGCGGCCGTGCTCGTCAAGATGATCCAGAATATCCTCATCGGCTTCATCGCCTTCTTCGTGGCGCTCTTCTTCGCGACCAGCGTCAACAAAGAGAAGGGGCAGAAAGTGGGCGCCGGCGAGATCTGGACCCGTTTCCCGAAATTCATCATCGGATTCTTCGTGGCTTCGCTCGTGGCCTCCTTCATCATCCAGCCGCTCGCCGGCGCGGACCAGGTCAAGGCCATCAACGGCGTGCTCGACCAATACAAGAACTGGGCTTTCGTGCTGGCCTTCGTCAGCATCGGCCTGGATACCAATTTCCGGGATCTCGTGAAGCAGATGAAGGGCGGCAAGCCGCTCTGGCTCTACCTCGTGGGACAGGTCTTCAACATCGCCCTGACCTTCTTCGCGGTGTGGCTGCTGCTCAGCGGCGTCCTCTTCCCGGTCCCGTCTCTCTCCTAAAGGATGTCCAAACGCAAAATCGTCGCCAGGGTGGCCTTCCTCGTCGTAGGAGTGGCCACCCTGGCCGCGGTTATCTACATCATGGTGAACCGGCTCGGGCTGAACCCCGACCTGGACTTCGGCGCCGGAGCCTACTACTACGCCGACATCCCCGACTACGAGCACAAACTCAACTGGGACGTTTACGAAGCCCAGCTGCCCTTCTGGGTCTATGTCGTCCTCTTCCTCGCCTGGGGCGCCCTGATGTACTGGCTCTGGAAGAAAATCGACCGGCGGAAATAGCGATCAAATAAGAATAATACGCTCCAAAAAGTTGTCCTTTGAGATTGTCAAAGCGTTTCAGAAGCCCATCGGATTACCGAAATGGGCGGGTCGGAGCTTGCCGCGGCGGAGCCTTCGTCCCAGGTCGGTCTCCCCGGCCGGGTCCCCCATCCGGCGGGGTGCGCCAGGGCCGGATTCACACCCCGAATACTGGTTTGGATGCCGCTGGGGTGTGTGGAAAGCCGATTCGCACCCCAAACCCTTCAACCGATGCCACCGGGGTGCGAGGAAGCCCGATTCGCACCCGACAGGTGTTCCAGCCGTCCCCGCGGAGGGGGTAGATTCTTCGCTTCGCTCAGAATGACAGGGGGGAGGGAAATAGCGAACGGGGATCGCGTGCAGCGGTCCCCGTTCCGGTTTTAGTACAGGATATTGTTTAATCGTCGAGGCCTTCGATGGTCTCGATGGTGCCGTCGGGACGGTAGGTGAGTTCGCAGACTTTGAGGCTGCGGAGGCGGTTGATGCCCTTGGAGGGGCCGCTGTCGTGGTGGAAAAGCCACCATTTGCCGCCGAATTCCACGATGGAGTGGTGGGTGGTCCAGCCGAAGACCGGGGTGAGGATGACACCCTTGTAGGTGAAGGGGCCGTAGGGGTTGTCCCCGATGGCGTAGCAGAGCTTGTGGGTGTCGCCGGTGGAGTAGCTGAAGTAGTATTTCCCCTTGTATTTATGCATCCAGCTGGCCTCGAAGAAGCGGCGCTCGTTGTCCTCGACCGTGATGGGCGCGCCGCTCTCGTCGAGCAGCACGACGGGCTTGGGCTCTTCGGCGAACTGGAGCATGTCCCCCGCGAGTTTCACCACGCGGCCCGGGATGGCCGGCTGGCCGTCGGCCGGGTAGGAGGTGCCGCAGTCCTTGGCGAGGTTGTCCTCGTAGCGCTGGAGCTGGCCGCCCCAAATGCCGCCGAAGTACATGTAGTACTCGTCATCGTCGTCGTGCAGGATGGCGTAGTCGATGGAATAGCTGCCCCGAATGGGGTCCGGCAGGGCCTTGAAGGGGCCCGTGGGGGCGTCGGCGACGGCCACGCCGCAGCGGAAGATGTCGGTCTTGTCCTTGGCCGGGAAATACATATAGTAACGCCCGTCGCGGCCTTTCACGACGTCGTTGTCCCAGAGCTGGCGGCGCGCCCAGGGCACGTCTTTGATGTCCAGGGCGATGCCGTTGTCCTTGACGGGGGAGGTCATCGGGTCGTCTCCTTCGAGCGAGAGGACGTGGTAGTCCTTCATGTCGTATTCGCTGCCGAAGTCATCGTCCGGCGCTGCGGACTCCCAGTCGTGGGAGGGGAAGATGTAGAGCTTGCCGTCGAAGACGTGCACGGAAGGGTCCGCCATGTAGTCGGCGGGGAGGAGGTAACGTTTTTGGACTTTCTTTGCCATGGTTATTCTGCTGTATGTCTTGCTTCAATTTCGCGGTTGATCTCGTCGAGCTTCTCGTCGGTAAGCGGGTACTTGTAGATCAGGTAGCCCACGACGATGAGCAGGAGGGCGGGGATGATGGTGGTGAACCACAGGATGGCATTCTGGGCGGTGGCGGAATATTCATTCAGCTTGGGGTAATAGGCATTCACCGGCGCGCTGATAAAGGAGGCCAGGAAGACCACCACGAACACGCCGAGCACCAGCTGGAGGCACTTGTTCGCCTTGAACTCCTGCCACATTTCCTTGAAGGAAACGGGCTTCTCGGGGGTCGTGGTGATGTTTTCCTTGCTGCCCAGGAAGCAGAGCGTCAGGAGCACGAAGCCCACGAGGGCGAAGATGCAGGTGACCGTGAACCAGGCCCGGGGCTCCGTCGGCAGGGCGGACTCTTCGCTGGCCAGGTTGAAACCGATCATGCCCATGACCAGCGGGGTGATCCAGCCGGCGATGGAGAAACCGGCCTTGAAGGCCACGCCCGCCAGGGCGTTGACCGTCGCGGCGGGCCGGTTGCCGGTGCGGTACTCGGCCTCCGTGATGACCTCGGGCACCAGGGCCCACATCAGCGAGCCGACCAGCAGGCCGACGCCGGTCATCACCTTGGCAATCTGGATGAGCGTCTTGCAGTTCTCGACGTCGAAGAATTTGCCGATGATGAAGAGGGCGGCGAAGCCCACGAATCCGACCGAGAGCAGCAGATAGTACAGGCCCTTCTTGCCGAACCATTTCTTCAGGATGGGCAGGGACGGCAGGATGATGAAGGCGGGAATGGTGCCGATGGCCATGAATGTGGCCTGATTCCAGTCGATGGCCGTGTGGACGCACATGGCCAGGCCGATCGGGAATCCGGCCTGGACGATGATCTGGCCGATGTTGGCGCAGACCATGCGGGTCGAAGTCAGGATCAGGACCTCATCGTTGTCGCGGGTCATGCTGGCCATGATCGAGCCGTAGGGGATATTCACCACGGAATAAATCATGCTCAGCAATGTGTAACTGACTGTGGCATAGACGATTTTCATCCCCATGGACCAGGTGGCGGCTGCCGGGAGCATCAGCAGGCAGGCGGCGACGGTGAGGGGAATGCCGCCGAACAGCAGGTAGGAGCGATACTTGCCCAGCTTGGGGTTGTGGTTGTCGATATAGCGCCCGACGACGGGACTCCAGAAACAGTCGAGCAACCGGACCGCGAGAATCAGTCCGCTGACGAATGCGGGGTTGATCTTCAATACCGTCGTGAGGTACAGCATCAGGAAACATGCGACCGTCTGGAAAATCAGATTCTGCGCCAGGTCGCCGGAGCCGAACCCGATGCGCTGCAACCAGGAGAGTTTGTAGAAGCCTTTGGCTTCGTTTGCGGTGTTCGCCATAGGATTAATCAATCAATTATTATCTCAGTTTAACAAAGATACGCCGATTCCCGGCGTTTTGGTGCCGGGAATGGGTCAAAAAGTGGCAAGAATCATTCAGCGGCGCGCCCGACGTCCGTTTCTCAGGAAATTTTTCGCATATTTGTTATATGAATCTAAAACGACTTGACGCACATATTGGGAAACTTTCCGCGTTACTGGGATTCCTGGCCGCCTTCGGCTTTTTCCAGTTCGCCTACCCCTACCATCTGGTCCGGCGCGAACAGCTGACCCTGTTCGTCTGGGACGGGGACTACATCCGCCAGACCTATCGCGGGGCAGGCTTCCTTTCGCGTTTCGTCGGCGACTTCCTGGAGCAGTTCTTCCATCTTCCCGTCGCGGGACCCCTGGTCGTGGCGCTGCTGCTGACGCTCATCGGGGTGGCAGTGTACCGGATCTGCCGGCACGCCCTGGGGCGCTGGCCGTCCCTGGGGATCGCCGCCGCGTTCTTCCTCTGGTCCTTCTTCCGGGAGACCGGCAACCTCTACATCACCCGCTACACCGTGGTGGTGCTGGGCTACCTCTGCCTGCTGCTGCTCGCCCTGCAGTTCAAGCGGACCTGGCAGCGCGCCGCCGCGGCGGTGGTGCTGCTCGCGGCCGGGGCCTGGGCCCTCGGCAGCCCCTTCCACAAGGACTATGGCAAGCCCTGGAACGTCCCCAAGTTCGATTACGAACGGATGATCGGGCTGGACGCCGAGGTGGCCCGGGAGCGCTGGGACAAGGTCATCGAACTCTCCAAGGTTGACCTCTACATGGAGGAGGCGAGCTATTGTTACAACCTCGCCCATGCGATGAAAGGCGACCTGGGGGAGACCCTCCTGAACCATTCCCAGAATCACCAGAACTCCCTGCTCTTCCCGGTCTCAATCAACCGGACGGTCTTCACCAACAGCCTCGCGGGCGAGGCCTGGTTCCAGCTGGGGAATATGACCGTCGCGGAGCAGAGCGCCATCACCTCGCTGCAGTCCTCGCCCAAGCACACCGGGGCGCGTTTCCTGGTCCGCCTGGCCCGGGTGAACTTGATCACAGGCGAAGACGGCGCCGCGCAGAAATACCTGACCCTGCTCAGCCGGACCCTTTTCTACGGGAAATGGGCCCGGAGCCGGATGCCCGGAAACCAGGACGAACAGGTCCGCGCGGAGCTCGCGCAGGCCCGCGCCCGCCTGCCCCGGGAGGACTACATCCACCATTCCGAGAGCGCCCGGCGGGTGCTGCTCAGCCTGCTGGAAGTCGATCCCGGCAACCTGCCGGCCCGGGAGTATCTGCTCTGCGACGACCTGCTGCGCTATGACCTGGACACCTTCATGGACGACTACCGGCAGCAGCCGCTTCGGGGCCGCCTCTACCACGAGGCCATCCTCATCTGGCTGAGCCGCAATGGCATACTCAACCCTGAGCAGGTCGCCCGCTATGGGGTAGACGTCTCGCAGGTGGACCGGATGCTGCGCTTCGGCCGGAACCCCGACCGATACAAGAACACTTATTGGTACTACTTCTCACAGGCACTGGAAGACTGATGAAACATTCCGTAATCTATATGCTGATCTTCGCGGCCGGCCTGCTGGTGGCGGGCTGCGCGCCGCAGGACGCCGCCACGGCGGTTTCTGGCAGCGAGGGTCCCCTGGTGATCTATCCCGACTACAAGGACGTGACCATCCCCGCGAACATCGCGCCCCTGAATTTCCGCTATGCCATGAAAGATGTGCGCAAGGCGCGCACGACCTTCAGCCTGGACGGCCGTTCGGTGACAATCAAGGGTACCGCGGTGGCGTGGAAGCTGGGTGCGTGGAAGAAGTTCCTCGCCGGGGCCGCCGGCGGGACCATCACCGTGGAGGCCGAGGCGGAAGTCGGCGGCGGGCGGATCGCGGATCGCTGGGAGATCTATGTGAGCGAAGACCCCGTCGATGCCTACCTGACCTACCGGCTCATCGAGCCCTCGTACCAGATGTACCACGAGGTATCCATCGAGGAGCGCTGCATCGAGAGCTTCGAGCAGACGACCATCTGCGATTTCACGCGCACGGAAAACGCCTGCATGAACTGCCACATCCACGGCCAGTCCCGCGGGGATTATTCCCTGTACTACATCCGCGGACCCAAGGGCGGCGCCATCCTGAACCAGGACGGAAAGCTGCGCAAACTGACCCTCAAAACCGACGGGATGCTTTCCGCCACCGTCTATGGGGATCTCCACCCGGAGGGGCGCTTCGGCGTGTTCTCCACCAACATCATCATCCCGAGTTTCCACGCCCTGCCGGCCGCGCGTATGGAGGTGTACGACACGGCCTCGGACCTGACGGTCGCGGATTTCGAGCGGAACGAGATGATCAACCTGCCGCACGTCGCCCGGGCGGACAAATTCGAGACCTTCCCCTGTTTCTCCGCCGACGGCCGCTCGGTCTTCTATTGCGTGGCGGACAGCGTGAAGGTCCCCGAGCAGATCCCGGAACTCCGCTACGACCTCGTCCGGGCTGATTTCGACCCGGAGACCGGGCACATCAGCGAGCAGGTGGATACCGTCTGGAGCGGCCACGCCCACAACGGCTCCGTCTGCCTTCCCAAAGTCTCGCCCGACGGCCGCTGGCTGCTGTTCACCGTGGCGGACTACGGGACCTTCCCGCTCTTCCACCCCGAGTGCACCCTGTACCTGGCGGACCTCTCCTCCGGCGAAATCCGCCCCCTGGACGAGATCAAGGGCGACAAGTCCGACAGCTACCACAGCTGGTCCTCGAACAGCCGCTGGTTCGTGTTTGCCAGCAAGCGGGGGGACGGGCAGTATGGCAAGCCCTGGTTCTGCCACCTGGATGCGGACGGGCACACGACCAAGCCCTTCGTCCTGCCGCAGAAGAGCGCCCGCTTCTATGATTTCAACCTCAAATCCTTCAACGTCCCCGACCTAGGCAAGGCCTCCACGGGGATGACCCTCAAGGACGCCCGGCGGATGTTCAAGTCCGCGAGCGAGGCGTTCCACCCGGCCCCGTAACACCCGATCCGAGAATGCGTTATAAGTTCTTATTGATCCTGCTGGCAGGCGCCCTTGCGGCCGCCTGCAGCCGTCCCGTCCCCCCGGTGCAGGACGGCTCCGAACTCTGGCTCGCCGCCGGCCGCCCCTACGAAGCGGTGCTTGCTTCCGTGCAGACGGCCATCAATCCCGCGCTGCCCGCGGAAGGCTTCCACATCTATGACGAGGGCGCCGTCCGCCGCATCGAGGCGGGCTCTGAGGCGGGTCTGCGCTATGGCGTGTACGCCTTGCAGCGCGCCGAGGTGCTGGGCCAGGCCGGACCGGGGATCGATCTGCAGGAGGCCCCCTTCTATCCGCTGCGCTTGCTCAATCACTGGGACAACCTGGACGATACCGTGGAGCGCGGCTATGCCGGGCTCTCGATGTGGGAATGGACCGCTCCGGACATTCCCGAGGCGCGCATCCGCCATTACGGCGAGCTCTGCGCCTCGGTCGGGCTGAACGGCGCGGTGCTCAATAATGTCAATTCCAACCCTCTGATCCTGGATGCGGCGCATATCGCCCGCGTTGCCAAGATCGCCGCCATCCTGCGGGAATACGGCATCAGGACCTATCTCGCCATCAAATGGACCAGTCCCATCGCGCTGAGCGGCCTGAAGAGCGGCGATCCGCTCGACCCGAAGGTCCGGGCGTGGTGGAAGGACAAGGCGGCCGAGCTCTACGCCGCCATCCCGGACTTCGGCGGTTTCCTCGTCAAGGCCAATTCCGAGGGCCAGGCCGGTCCGCAGGACTACGGCCGCACCCACGCGGACGGCGCCAACATGCTCGCCGAGGCCGTGGCGCCCTACGGCGGCATCGTGATGTGGCGGGCCTTCGTCTATAGCCCCACCAGCCCCGACCGCGCCAACCAGGCCGTGGAGGAATTCCTCCCGCTGGACGGCCGCTTCGCGGACAACGTGATCGTGCAGATCAAGAACGGCCCCGTGGACTTCCAGCCGCGCGAGCCCTTCAGCCCGCTCTTCGGCAAACTCAAGGACACGAAGATGGCGATGGAATTCCAGATCACCCAGGAATACCTCGGCTTCTCCAACCACCTCGCCTACCACGGCACCACCTGGGAGGAGTGCCTGGATGCGGAGACCTACCGCGACGGCCCCGGCTCGCCCGTGGCCCGCACGGTCAGCGCCATCGCCGGCGTGGCCAACACCGGGCAGGACCCCAATTTCTGCGGCTACATCCTCGCCCAGGCCAACTGGTACGCTTTCGGCCGCCTGGCCTGGAACCCGGAACTGGACGCGGAACAGATCGCCGACGAATGGATACGCCAGACCTTCCTCCGGCCGGAAGGGCTGTCCGCCAAGGTTTTCGACAAGCGTTTCGTCGCCCCGCTGCGCGGGATGCTGATGGCCTCGCGCGAGGCTGTGGTGGACTATGAGATGCCCCTGGGCCTGCACCACCTCTTCGGCGGCACCCACTACGGCCCGGCGCCGTGGGAGCGGCTGGGACGGCCCGACTGGACCCCGGCCTACTACCACCAGGCGGACTCCGCCGGCATCGGCTTCGACCGCACCCGCGAAGGCTCCGGCAACGTGGACCAGTACAACGAGCCCCTTGCCTCGACTTACAACGAGCTCGCGACCTGCCCGGAAGAGCTCTTGCTGTGGTTCCACCACCTGGACTGGGACTATAAACTATCCTCGGGCCGTACGCTCTGGGATGAAATCTGCCTGCACTACGACCGCGGCATCCGCACGGTCCAGGGTTTCCAGAAGACCTGGGCGGGGCTGAAACCCTATGTGTCTGCATCCATCTTCGATGAGGTGAACACCAAGCTGGACATCCAGCAGAACGACGCCCGCTGGTGGCGGGATGCCTGCGTGGGCTACTTCCAGCTCTTCTCCAAGCGCCCGCTGCCCGCGGATGCGGCCCCGCTCGAGACCCCCATCGACTCGCTGATCAACCGCAACATCCAGTCCGACCGGCTGGGGATGCCCATCCACGATGAGGCCCACCGGCCCGTCATCCCCGCACCCCGATTCCGCAGACCCCGTTCATAAATGAAAAGAATCCTCCTCTTCCTGGCCCTGCTCTCCGCCGTCCTGTCCGGCTGCCGGAGCGGCCGCACCCGCGACTGGGTGGCCACCTGGGCCACGGCCCTGCAGGTCGCCGAACCGCACAACCTCCCGCCGGAGCCCGGCCTGGCGGGCAATTCCTTCCGCCAGATCGTCCAGGTGTCCATCGGCGGGGAACAGCTGCGCCTGCACCTGTCCAATATTTTCAACGAGACCCCGACCGGGATCCTCGGCGTGGAGATCGCCCGCGCCGCCACGATGGGCGCGAGCCCCGAGATCGTGCCCGGGACCTCCGTGGCCCTGACTTTCGGCGGCAGCCCCTCGGTCACGATGGCCCCCGGCGCCGAGGCCGTCTCAGACCCGGTGGCCTTCGCGCTCTCGGAGCGCGACAACCTCGCCATCACCATTCATTACGGGCAGATGGCCCCCACGCCGCTGACCAGCCACCCCGGCTCGCGCACCACCTCCTACATCGCCCCCGGCAACACAGAAGACTTCTCCGGAGCGGTCGCCACGAACCACTGGTACACCATCAGCGCCATCGACGTCAAGCCGTTGCGCCCCGCCGCGGCCATTGCCGTGATGGGGGATTCGATTACCGACGGGCGCGGCACCACCACCAACGGCCAGGACCGCTGGACCGACCAGTTCTCCCGCTCGCTGCTGCAGGACCCGCGGACCCGCGACCTGTCCGTGCTCAATTTCGGCCTGGGCGGCAACTGCATCCTGCAGGGCGGCAACGGCCCCACGGCGCTCAGCCGCTATGCGCGTGATCTCTTCGGGCCCGCCGGCGTGCGCTACATCATCCTCTTCGAAGGCACCAACGACCTCGGCAACACCCGGGACGGCCTCGCGACCGCCCGGGAAATCGAAGCGGCCTGGACCCGGATCGCCACAGAAGCACACGCCCGCGGCATCAAGGTCTTCGGGGCCACGGTCACGCCCGCCCTGGGGAGTTTCTACACCCGTGCGGGCGAGCACGAGAAGGGCCGCCAGGCCCTGAACGCCTGGATACGCGGGAGCGAGCTCTTCGACGGGGTAATCGACTTCGACCGGATGGTCGCCGACCCGGCGGTGCCGGACAAGCTGGACCCGGCCTATCTGTTTGAGAATGATTGGCTTCACCTCAATGCCAAGGGCTACGAGGTGATGGGGCAGGGAATAGACAGAAGCCTGTTCTACCGCTAGCCCTTACATATCGATGTTGAAGACCAGCGAGAAGCGGTGTCTTTCAGCAAGTCCTTGCACGGCGAAGCTATCGAAAGAGGCTCCGCCGTTGTAGTTGTAGCTGACGCCGATGCGGGTGGTGTAGGGGATCCAGAGCAGGTTGCCCAGCACCGCCGCGAAGTCGGCTCCGGCGCTCCAGAGACTGCCGCCCTGGCCCTTGGAGGCCCAGGCGCTCCGGTCGGCGTGCAGGGTCAGCTCGAAGTTGCGCAGATAGGCCGCAGGCCCGAGCACGGCGCGGTCCACGTATAGCAGGGGCAGTTTGTAGTCGGCGGACAGGCGCCATTGCGCATCGAAGGCCGCCAGCTGGCGGGTGACATCGACGTCGTAGCCGCGCGGCGCCATATCGGCGTAGCGTTCGCTGAAGATCCCATTGTCGAAGCGCCGCTCATAGAGGGCATCCACGCGGAGCCCGTGCGTTTCCAGCAGGCCCGGGAGATAGCCGTAGAGTTTGCCGTAAGCCGCGGGCGCAATCAGCCCGGGGGCCCAGCGGAAACTGTAGCCCCCTTCCGCCCCGATCCCGAGGCGGGGATAGGGCCGGGCGGCCGGGGTGCGCTGCATCACATAGCCCCGCAGGCTGAAGGTGGTGCGGTTCAGCGAACTCCTGTCTTCGTAGGTATCGTTGGAGAACTGCAGGGTGGCCGAGGGAACGAG
>JAEEGH010006525.1_pt1 | contig 28528 bp, 21 predicted proteins | sample 9134181 | NCBI WGS metagenome assembly JAEEGH01 (sample SAMN16246544, study PRJNA631951) | gut metagenome | biome: gut microbiome; feature: rumen; material: DP-attached | host: Bos | place: Iran: Karaj | collected 2018-10 | reverse complement strand
GGGTGTCAACGACCTGACGAGCACCAAGGTGTTGGCCCACCTGTTGAAATACGACTCCACCCAGGGTAAGTTTCCTGGCACTGTGGAGTACGACGAGACCGCGCTGATTGTCAACGGCGTGAGAGTTCCTGTCACTGCCGAACGCTCTCCTTTGAACATCAAGTGGGGCAAGACCCCCGACGTGGTGGTTGAATCCACTGGCGTGTTCCGCTCGAAGGAAAGCAGCAAGGGTGGCTATGGCGACCACCTGAAGAACGGCGCCAAGAAGGTCATCCTCTCCGCCCCTTCCAAGGATGCCATCGATGCCACCATCGTGGTCGGCGTGAACAACCATGAACTCACCGACGACATTGAGTGCGTGAGCAACGCCTCATGCACCACCAACTGCCTGGCTCCTGTGGCCAAGGTCCTGAACGACCGCTTCGGCATCGAGCAGGGTTACATCACCACCATCCACAGCTACACCAACGACCAGGTGATCCTCGACGGTCCGCACAGCGACCTCCGCCGCGCCCGTAGCGCCGCCATGTCGCAGATTCCCACCACCACTGGTGCTGCCAAGGCAGTAGGCATCGTCATCCCCGACCTCAACGGCAAGCTTGACGGCATCGCCGTGCGTGTTCCTACGCCCACCGGTTCATTGGTCGACCTCGTCTGCACCTTGAAGACCGAAGCCACCAAGGAAGAGATCAACGCCGCCATGAAAGAAGCCGCCGAAGGCCCGATGAAAGGTGTGCTCGAATACACTGAGGACCCGATCGTCAGCTGCGATGTCATCCACAACCCACACAGCAGCATCTTCGATGCCCAAAGCACCATGGTGATGGGCAAGATGGTGAAGATCATGTCGTGGTACGACAACGAATGGGGCTACTCCAACAGAATGGTGGACCTCATTGAGATGATGAAATACTGATTTGAATTAGGAATTCGGAATTAGGAATTTAGAGAGTTCTCGCTAAAGATCTTTTAATTCCTAATTCTTAATTCCTAATTTCTAATTATCATAACGCTTCCCTGAAGTCGCTTGGAGACAGGCCCTTCGGGGGTTTGCATTTCCACGTCGCAGACATAGAAATAAGTTCCCGGAGAGCAGGGCTGTCCACTACCAGAGGCACGTCCGTCCCAGTTGATGAAGATGTCGTTGGTGTTGTACACGAAACGGCCCCAACGGTTGAAAATATGCATCTCCACACGGTTGATCAAATCAGGCGTGATCTCTTTGGGGACGAACACATCATTAATCCCATCGCCGTTCGGAGTGAACACATTAGGCAACACATACACAGGCTCATCAGGTTCTGGCTCCGGCTCTTCCTCGGTGGGTTTCACCTCGACGATGGCAGAATAATTCACCAGTGGACGGGGCAAACCTTCCAACGTGTAGTGTCCAAAAGTACGCACATAATACTGATAGGTGACTTCGTTCACGACATGAACATCGGTGTATTCCATCGCTGTAGTGCTTGCCATTTTCACAAAGACCGTATCGATTTTTTTGAACACCTCGGTGCTGTCGATCACCCAGGGAACCGTTTCGGTCCAATTCAACAAAGCCGTCTTGTCGCCACCGACACCAGCAAGAAGCACTGCTCCGGCAGGAGTACTCGTACCCATCACGGTCTGGTTCGCGTCTTTCATCTCCACTTTATACGAGAGCGATTGTACATCGGCAAGATTCACTTCCGTATCATGATATGAGTCATCCTGGCCTAAATAGACAGTGCTTTCCACCCCATCGAGGTTACGAATCAGGCGATAGGTATAAGGTTCAACAAATTGCGGGTCGATTTCCTGAGGTTTTGTCCATTCAACCCGTATCGTGCCATTGAGAAGGTCCTCGTCGTCGTTAGATACGCGCGTCACCAGCGGTTGGTTATTCGGAATCATCACGCAGACCTCATTGCTCGGGCGGCTCTCGGCGCCATCGTTAAAGAGCGCCACCACACGATAGCAGTAATCCACTCCTTGTTCGAAGGCGGTTCCCCCATTGTCGTCGATATATGATGTAGCGTTGGCAGGGAGTTCGGCGATAAGCTGATACCCTGGACGCACCCCCGTCTCACAATAATCCGGTTCGTATGGGTTGGATCCCATTCGGCGATACACACGGATCGCTTTGGCATTGGCACAATAGGCGTAGGGAGACCAGGAGAGTGGAGAGTGGAAAGTGGAAAGTGGAGAGTTTTCCAATACTAAGTTTTCAACAGCGGGACCGATCACTGTGATATTGACTGCACGGACATTCGAGAGCGGGATGGGGAACGAGTCGTCTTTGGCATGGATAACCACCTGATATGGCATCTTACGGATGTGGCTGCATTGGGTTTGCCAGGTGAACTCAAAGGCAGGGTTCAGGCCATGATCGGTAGGCGGTGTCATCACAGCTGGGCTGACAGCCAGTTGGAAGGGCGCGCCGGAAGCCTCCAAAGTCACTTGGTTGCCATCAGGATCAGAGCCGGTGACAACAAAATCAATCGTGCTACCTGCAACAACACAAGTGTCGCTAATCATATTAATTTGAGGTAGGTTGTTGTTACAGGCATTAATCAAGATCTGCATATCACGGATGACTGAGCCGATCTTCACGCCATGGCGCCACTCTTCGATGAGTATGGCCACGTTGTATTCTCCTTGAAGCATGGGGTTTTCCCATTGGAGCACGCCCGTGACGGGATCGATATCGAAAAGGCTCGACGTCTGGGGGTAGGCATATCCTGGGATATCCTCTCCGTTAACGCCCTTGCAGGGCACTAAGCGATAGCTAAGGCTGTCGCCATCAGGGTCGTATGCCGAAGGGTTGTGGTAGAACGGTTTTCCCACACAGCCCTTGTCGACAGGTGGGTTGAGCAGTTGTACCGAGTTGTTGTAACCAAGAAAGGGGTTGACGACGAGTTCCGTCTCGATATACATGGGTACGCTGACAGAGTTAGGCACGTTGACCACGCCGTAGTTGCGGTCGGGATCCTCCATGCTGATCACATAAGAGCCTGACGACGAGTAATTGTGGACCATACGATACACGTTTAAGGTATAGTCGTCGCCGAGGTTTTGGTAGACTACGCGCGGAACATAGTCTCCGAAGCCGTCGCCCCACATCACCAAGAGCGAGTCGCGTTGCATGCCTGCCAGACTGGGGGTGTAGGTATAACAGGTAAGCGTAAACTCGTATGCATTGCCGCCCTTCCACTCGTATGTGATCTCAGCGGCACGTTGATGGGTAGCCCATGCGGGCAACGCCAGCAAGAGCAGGAAAGCCATGAAAAAAAGTTTACGCATACAGTTATTTTTTGAATTGCAAAGGTAAACAATAATTATTTTTTTGGTAACTTTGCGATTTAAAAAAAAACATGGCATGGAACACGTTTTACCCGATGATTACAACAAAGAGGAGCAGGAAGAGATACTGCGACGGTATCAGCATTTGCTGAGCGTCTGGAAAACACGGAAAGAGGCGCAAGACTTGCAGATGGTGGAAGAGGCTTTTTATTTCGCCGCCAACGCACACAGCAAGCAACGCCGCCGTTCGGGAGAGCCTTACATCTACCATCCCATCGCCGTGGCCACCATCGCGGCTGACGACATCGGGTTGGGCCGGACTTCCATCGTATGTGCCCTGCTTCACGATGTGGTGGAAGACACCGAATTCACGCTAGAGGATATCAGGCAGAAGTTCGGCGAAAAAGTCGAGGTCGTCATCGATGGGTTGACCAAGCTCGACAAGGTCGACGACGCGGAGAGCCTTCAGGCTGAGAACTTCAAGAAGATCATCAGCACCCTCAATCAGGATGTACGGGTGGTGCTCATCAAGTTGGCCGACAGATTGCACAACATGCGCACCTTGAGCTCCATGCCGCCGCACAAACAGCTTAAAATCGCCTCGGAGACATCTTATATCTACGCTCCCCTCGCCTATCGTCTCGGACTTCATGCCATCAAGAACGAGTTGGAAGACCTTTCACTGAAATACCGTGACCCGGCGGTCTATGAGAGCATCAAGCGACAGATGGACGGCATCAGGGAGGAGAAAACTGAACAGTTACGCCGTTTTCTGGGACCTGCCGAGGAAGCTTTCAAGAAACGCGGCATCGTGGTCCAGTCACAAATCATCGAGCGTTCCACCTACTCGATCTGGAAACGGATGCAGAAAAAGCAACTCACCTTCGAGGAGTTGTATGGCAATTTCAACGTGAGACTCATCACCGACTGTCCGCGCGACATGGAAAAGATCGAGTGTTGGAAGGTCTACGCCATCCTCACCGATGTCTACACCCCTAATGCAGCACGGCTAAAGGATTGGATCTCCAACCCGAAGATGAACGGTTACGAGTCGATCCATGCCCTTTTCATGAGCCACGAAGGCAACTGGGTAGAGGTGCAGATTCGCAGCAAGCGCATGAATGAGATTGACGAGAAAGGCTTTGCCGCCTATTGGCAATACCGCACCGACAACCAAGGGGAGAGCGGCTTCGACGAGTGGCTGAAACGCATTAACGATCTCCTTGGCTCAGAGAGCGATTCGACCATCGACTTTGTGGACACCTTCACCAACGACCTGTTTTCCGACGAGATCAAGGTGTTCACCCCGCAAGGCAAAGCCATCACACTTCCCAAACACTCCACCGCACTCGACTTCGCCTACAGCATCCACTCCGAGATAGGCAACCATAGCATCGCCGCCCATGTGAACAACCAGTTGGTGCAACTCGACCACAAGCTCAAGACAGGGGACCAGGTGGAGATCATCACCTCAGAGGCGCAGCACCCGCAGGAAAAATGGTTCGAGTTCCTCAACACTGCCTTCGCCAAGTCGAAACTCAAAGCCGGCATCAAGGAATACCGCCGAGGTTTCCGTGAGAAGGGCGAAGAGCTGTTCAACGACATCATGAAAAAACTCGGGTTGGAGCCGTCCAAAGCCAACCGCGCCAAGGTGATGGAGTCGCAACGTCTTACCAGTGCGGTGGATTTCTTCTACTACATGAGCCAAGGGAAAATCACAGAACATCATATAGCCAGAATCCTGAAACCCCAAAGCAGCAGTAGCGGGAGTTTCTTGAAACGCCTTACCTTCGGACTGATTGGCGGTGACTCGAAAGAAGACATCGACGCTTTGGGACTGTCGGGCGATTTCGACTTCAACGTGGCCACCTGCTGCAACCCCATCCCTGGCGACGAGGTGGTAGCCTTCAATTTCCCCGGCGAGCCTCTGCAGATTCACCGTTCGGACTGTCCCAAAGCCATCAACATGATGTCGCATTTCGGCAACAACATCGTCAAGGCTAAATGGCAGCCCAAGAGTGAAATCGCCTTCCTGGCGACACTAAAGATCACCGCTATCGACAACGTAGGGTTGCTCAACAAGATGACCGACCTACTATCGAACCAGATGAAACTCAACCTTCATTCCTTGCAGATGGAGTCGAAGCAAGACATCGTGGAAGCCGCCATCTCTGTCTATGTGCACAGCACAACGGAACTCAACTTGCTCGTCGAGAAACTCAGCAAAATGAAGGAAGTCAAAAAAGTTGTACGCGTAAAACTGTCATGAAAGATAACAACGAAAGCATCGCACTGACTGTCAGAAAGATATTCACTGAATACCTTCAAGACCACAATCTACGCAAGACCCCGGAGCGGTTTGCCATACTCCAAGAGATCTACTCTTCAAACGGCCATTTCGACATTGAGGATCTTTACAACCGGATGAAAGATCGAAAATACAGGGTAAGCCGCGCCACACTATACAACACCATCGAGTTACTGCTCGACTGCAACTTGGTGATCAAGCACCAGTTCGGGCACAATTGCGCCCAGTACGAACGCTCGTACAAGTTCCGCCAGCACGACCATTTTGTGGATCTGGAGACAGGACAAGTGATGGAATACTGCGACCCAAGGCTGCTGGAGATCCAGAAGACCATCGAAGAGGAACTTGGGGTGGAGATAACGCATCATTCATTGATTTTTTATGGACACAAAAGAAAAGATAAGAATTAATAGATAAAAGATAAAAGTTCAAAGATGAATCAAAATAAGATAGACATCCTATTAGGATTACAATGGGGTGATGAAGGCAAAGGCAAGGTTGTCGATGCCCTCACTCCAAATTACGACATTGTAGCTCGTTTTCAGGGCGGCCCCAATGCCGGTCACACCATTGAGTTTGAAGGCAAGAAGTTCGTGTTGCACAACATCCCTTCAGGGGTGTTAACACCCGGCTGCGTCAACCTCATTGGCAACGGTGTCATCATCGACCCACATATTTTAAAGGGTGAGATCGAGAACCTGAGCAAGGCAGGATTCGACTTGCGTCAGACCCTTCTGATTGCCAATCGCGCTCACCTGATTCTGCCCAGCCACCGCGCCTTGGATGCAGCCAACGAGAAGGCTCTCGGCAAGATGAAGGTAGGCACAACATTGAAAGGCATCGGTCCTACCTATACCGACAAGACCGCTCGAAAAGGCCTGCGCATCGGCGACATAGCCAGTCCCGACTTCCGCGGGCGCTACGATGTGCTGAAGCAGCACCACCTACGTCAAATGGCTGCCGTTGACTTCGATTTAAACGGATTACAGCTCGACGGCATGGGCTTTGAAGAATACGAGAAATTATGGTTCGAAGGGGTAGAATACCTGAAGCAGTTCCAGTTTGTCGATAGCGAATACTACCTCAACGACGCTCTTGACGCTGGCAAGAAAGTCTTGGCCGAAGGTGCTCAAGGCTCGATGCTCGATGTGGATTTCGGCAGCTATCCTTTCGTCACCTCCTCCAATGTGATTGCCGCCGGCGTCTGTTCCGGTCTGGGCGTGGCCCCAAGCAGGATCGGAAGGGTGTATGGCATCTTCAAGGCATACTGCACCAGGGTTGGCACCGGCCCCTTCCCTACCGAGTTGTTCGATGCCACCGGTGAGACCCTTCGTCAGAACGGACACGAGTTCGGCGCCACCACCGGTCGTCCCCGTCGTTGCGGCTGGCTCGACCTGCCCGCATTGAAATATGCCGTAATGCTCAGCGGCGTCACCGACCTGATGATGATGAAATCAGACGTGATGGACGAATTCGAGACCATCAAGGTCGCCATAGCCTATCGCTACAACGGTGTCGAAACCAAACACCTGCCTTTTGCCGCCTGCACCGAGACCATGGAACCCGTCTACACCGAACTGGAAGGCTGGAGACAGAAGATAGGTGACAGAAGTAAGAACCAAGAAACAAGCATTCCGGAAAAATTGGAAGCCTATATCAAGTTTATTGAAGATTACGTTGGGGTGCCCATCAAGTTCGTTTCGTACGGGCCTGATAGGACGGAGAATATTGTTAGGGAGTGAAGATTTAGAATTTAGAGATATCATGATCATATTAGAGAAACCGTATGTATCGGCGCCGTTGGTCGCTTACCTTGAAGAGAAACAGATTCCAGTTTTGCGCAACGACATGGCCGATGTGCTGACCAAGCAAGGCCATAGGCTTAACCTTTTGAGCGACAACCAGTTCGTTGAACATTACCAACAGAGCGGCAAACTTTATGCCGTATCGGAAAACGCCTTGGTGTGGCTATATGCCCAGTTGCCAGAGTCGGAGTTGGTAAAGAAAGTCAAGATCTTGAAAGACAAGGCAGCCTTTAGACGGATCTGCCAGCAGATCTATCCCGACTTCTATTACAAAGAGATGGAGATGAAATCCCTCCATAATATTAATCCCGATGAATTACCCCTTCCGTTGGTGTTGAAGCCCTCTGTTGGATTTCTCAGCGTTGGGGTTTACATCGTGCGCAGCAAGGAAGAATGGCAGGCCGCCTTGGACGACATCGACAAGAACTTCGCCAAGCAATGCGCTGTGTTTCCCGAGACCGTGGTCCGCAGCGAGAATTTCGTGCTGGAACAGTTCATCGAAGGAGAGGAATATGCTGTTGACGCCTATTACGATGCCGATGGCAAGCCCAACATCATCAATATTTTCCACCATATCTTCAAGGACGAGACTGACGTGAGCGACCGCCTCTATTGCATGAGCAAACAAATCTTCGAGACCAACTACCCTGCTTTCAACCAGTTCTGCATCGACTTGAATGGTGTGCTCAGACTCAAGAACTTCCCGATGCACGTGGAGTTCCGTGTGGACAAACATTCAGGAAGGGCCATCCCTATCGAGGTGAACCCTTTACGTTTCGCCGGCATGTGCCTGAACGACCTCACCCGTCACACCTGTGGACTGTTGCCAGTGAAGGCCTTCTTCGAGGGTAGCCATCCCGATTATGCCACCATGTGGAAAGGCATTGAGGAAGATGTGTTCAGCTTTGTGGTGTTGGACAAGCCATACGAGACCACAAGGCCATTGGATTTTGAGGCCATCAAGAAGCACTTCCATGGAGTGCTGGAAACCCGCGACATCCAGAACCCCGCGATGAGCATTTGGGGGTTCCTGTTCACCAAGACCGACCCAGCCCACCACGATGAGCTGCAAGAGATTTTACACTCTACTTTAGAGGAGTTTATTGCATAAATGATTATCTTTGCCGAAAAACATCGGCATCATGAGAATTCATACTTTCTTTTCACTGGTCATCGCAGCGCTGTTATTGACTGGCTGCGGTGAAGAAAACAGCCAGAAAGGCTTTACTGAGGAAGCGGCCTTGGAGTTTCTTTACAACTATTTGCCGCTTGGCGACAGCGTTGACTACACGGAGGATTATTACCGAGAGTGTATCCATTATGCTTTCTTGGCCAAGGAAGAATTGCCTTGGGGGGAAGACATTCCCGAAAGGGAGTTCAAGCATTTTGTATTGCCTCCAAGGGTGAACAATGAGAACCTCGACCGGTTTAGAGCCACCTATTATGAGGAGCTGAGAGACCGGGTGCAAGGCCTTTCTTTGTATGACGCGGTGTTGGAAGTGAACCACTGGTGCCACGAACACGTGAATTACAAAGGATCCGACAGCCGCACCTCCGCACCCATGGCCACCATCAAGACCTCATGGGGTCGATGCGGCGAAGAGTCCACCCTATTGGTCACGGCTTTGCGCACCGTTGGCATTCCTGCCCGGCAAGTCTATACCCCACGTTGGGCCCATTGCGACGACAACCATGCCTGGGTGGAGGCTTGGGTGGATGGCAGCTGGCATTTCTTGGGCGCCTGCGAGCCCGAACCCGTGCTTGACTTAGGATGGTTCAATGAGCCCGCCTCAAGGACCCTGCTCCTCCACACAAGGGTGTTCGGCGACTACGACGGACCGGAGGAGGTCATCAGCCGCAACCCTTACTACACTGAGATTAATGTAGTCGATCAGTACGGGGAGACGGCCAGGACCACTTTCACCGTGGTAAACGCCGACAAACAACCGCAGCCTGGCATTACGGTGGAATTCAAGATTTACAATTATGCCGAGTTCTGCACCGTGGTGCGAAAGACCACCGACGAAAAAGGACAGACGTGGATCACCACCGGTTTGGGATGCATGATGGCCTACGCCGCCAAAGACGGAATGTATGGGTTCCAAGTCTTCAAAGGCGGCGAGCAAGAGGAGGTGACCATTGTTTTGGACCATCAAGAAGGCAGCGATGACAGTTTTGAGTTCAACATGATGCCTCCTGCCCCATCTGCCAACATCCCCGAAGTAACCCCTGAAATGCGTGCCGAAAACGACCGCCGCATCAATTGCGAGGACTCCATAAGAAACGCCTATATCGCCGACTGCAAGAAAGCCCAGCAGGAGATCATCATGAGCACGGGAAACAAGACTTTGTGCAGGATTTACGAAAAGACATGGGGCAATTACCAAACTATTGCCGACTTCGTGAGATACGCACAAGAGCAAGGCATGGAAGTAAAAGCAGTGAACCTATTGCAAAACATCACCGACAAAGACCTTCGTGACATCGACCTTGACGTGTTGAAAGACCATCTCAACAACACACCCGACCTCACCTCGTCCATCGTCTCCATGCCTCCAGAGCACTATGCGCAATACATCCTTAGTCCCCGCATCAGCAACGAAATGATCGTCCCTTGGCGAAAGGCCCTTACCGGATTCTTCCCTGAAGAAGAAAAAGCGAAATACCATGAGAGCCCTGCTTTATTGGTAGAATGGGTGAAACAGAACATCGAGATCAACGACGACCTGAACCCGCAACGCACCCCCATCTCGCCCCTAGGCGTTTTGAATGTAAGAAAAGCCGATCGCCATTCACGCGACATCTTCTTCGTGGCCATGGCCCGCAGCATGGGCATCGCCGCACAAATCAACCCCGTAAACGGCAATGTGCAATACTACTGCGACAACCAATGGGTCAACGCTGATTTCGAAGCTACTGAGACCAAACACAATGCAACGGGCTATCTCGATTTGCAATACAAGCCCATTCCTTCCATTGCTGACCCTAAGTATTACACCCATTTCAGCATCAAGAAGTACAATGGCAGCAGCTTTACACTGCTAGCCTACGACGCAAAAGACCCCGGCATCGACGACGGCATGCTCCTGTCCTCTTTCGACCATCCCACCCCCTTGGATGAAGGCTTTTACATCCTCACCACGGGAACCCGTATGGAAGATGGTACTGCCTTGACCCATAGCGAGTTCTTTACCATCAAGGCTGGAAAGACCACCAAGGTGAATCTCGTGCTTCGTCAACCTCAAGCCACCGTTGAAGTCCTGGGTCTGCTCCACACCAAGCCCGAGTTCGTGGAGGAGGATGGTGCCTACATCCTAGGCTACCTTGACCAGGGCAGCGAGCCAACCACCCATGCCATGCAGGACATTGCCACTTTCCGCAAGGACTTTGAGGCCATCGGCATCCCGATGTTTTTCGCTTTCGAGAGCGACGACGAATTCGAGAAATTTTTGTTAAAAGATTTTAACGATATACCAGACAATGTCACACCTTATATCGATGAGGACGGGCATCTCTGGAAAGACATCTCTGAAAGCCTGAAAATCAACGGGAAAGCGTTACCTCTTTTCATCGTCGTGAACGGCAGCAACGAGGTGGTGTTTTTAAAACAGGGCTATACGATAGGCTTGGGAGAGCAATTATTGAAGTTTGCCAGATAGGCCAAGTTCGTTATGGACAAGAGGGGGGGATAAAAAAGCGTGGGAATCCAAACTCTTGCTTACCCTGCTCTTAAGGCTCTCGCATCGCCCATCGTCTACGGATAAGCAATGCCGAAGCCCACGCTGTATTTTGAATACAACATGAACGTCAACCATTGCTTTACCTTGCGGACGATGTTTTTGAATTTGCGAGATTCCAAGAGCCGCAGATAAAACGTCAGTTCAACGTTTTCAGTAAGTTCATTGTCTCGACCTTTACCCGTGAGGGCTTCGGCTTGACGAAACAAAAATACAACACTTTTGCTTTTCACGCAAGTGAAAAAGACAAAAAAGTCGACCCACCCAGGATTCAGGGTGGGTCGACTCATATTTATCCAGTGTTATACTGGGATGAGTATCAGAGCTTACGTGCGACTTCTTTCTCGGTATAGCCCTCGATGATGTCGCCGACTTTGATATCGTTGAAGTTCTCGATGTTCAAGCCGCAGTCCATGCCGGCAGGCACTTCCTTCACATCGTCCTTGAAGCGTTTCAGGGAGCCGAGCGTGCCGGTGTAGATCACGATGCCGTCGCGGATGATACGGATCTTCGTGTTACGGGTGATCTTGCCGTCCAGGACCATGCAGCCTGCGATGGTGCCGACCTTGCTGATCTTGAAGGTCTCGCGGATCTCGAGGTTGCAGGTGACCACTTCCTCGATCTCGGGGGCGAGCATGCCTTCGATAGCGGCTTTGATCTCTTCGATAGCTGTGTAGATGATGGAATAGATGCGGATATCGATCTTTTCCTGTTCAGCCAGCTTGCGTGCTTGCACGGTAGGACGCACGTTGAAGCCCACGATGACGGCGTTGGAAGCCGAGGCCAACATGATGTCGGATTCGCTAATGGCACCCACTGACTTGTGAATGACATTGACTTGCACCTCTTCGGTGGAGAGCTTGAGCAGGGAATCGGACAGAGCCTCCACGGAACCGTCCACGTCGGCCTTGACGATGATGTTGAGTTCCTTGAAGTCGCCGATGGCGATACGGCGTCCGATCTCGTCCAAAGTGATGTGCGGGCTGGTACGGCGTGCTTGTTCGCGTTGCAGTTGTTCACGGCGAGTGGCGATGTCCTTCACCTCACGCTCGTCGGTCATCACATTGAAGGTGTCGCCAGGTTGCGGGGCGCCGTTGAGACCGAGCAGCAGCACCGGTGTGGATGGGCCAGCCTCTTTGATCTTCTGGTTGTGGTCGTTGAACATGGCTTTCACCTTGCCGAAGTTAGTACCTGCCAGCACCATGTCGCCGATGCGGAGGGTGCCGTTCTGTACCAGTATCTTGGCCACAAAGCCACGGCCTTTGTCGAGGGCCGATTCGATGACAGTGCCTTTGGCCAGACGGTTGGGATTGGCTTTCAGGTCGAGGAACTCGGCCTCGAGCAGCACCTTTTCGAGCAGCTCTTCCACGTTGAGACCAGTCTTGGCGGCGATCTCTTGTTCCTGGAACTTACCGCCCCAGCTCTCGACGAGGATGTTCATCTTGGCGAGTTGTTCACGGATCTTGTCAGGGTTGGCGGTAGGTTTATCGATCTTGTTGAGGGCGAACACGATGGGGACGCCGGCAGCTTGGGCGTGGTTGATGGCCTCGACGGTCTGTGGCATCACGTTGTCGTCGGTGGCGATGACGATGATGGCGACGTCGGTCATCTTGGCACCACGGGCTCGCATGGCGGTGAAGGCCTCGTGGCCAGGGGTGTCAAGGAAGGTGATCTTCTTGCCGCTGGAGGTGGTCACCTCGTAGGCACCGATGTGCTGGGTGATACCGCCAGCCTCGCCTGCCACGACGTTGGTGTTACGGATATAGTCGAGGAGTTTGGTCTTACCATGGTCGACGTGACCCATGACGGTGACGACGGGAGCGCGGGGCACCAGATCTTCCTCGCGGTCCACCTCTTCGGTCTCGGCGATGGCTTCTTGGACGTCGGCGCTCACGAAGTCAACTTGATAGCCGAACTCGCTTGCCACGACCGACAGGGCTTCGGCGTCGAGACGCTGGTTGATGGACACGGGCATACCCAGACCCATGCAGGTGGCGATGACTTTGGTCACTGGGACACCCATCATCACGGCCAGGTCGTTGGCGGTAACGAACTCAGTCACCTTCAGTACGGATTGTTCCTCCTGTTGGCGCAGTTGTTCCTCCATCATGCTGCCAGCCACCTGTTGGCGTTTCTCACGACGGTGTTTCGAGGTCTTCGACTTACCCATGGGTGACAGGCGTGCCAGAGTGTCTCTGATCTGCTTCGACACTTCTTCGTCTGACAGTTCGACTTTCTCTTCTTGTTTGGGCTGTTGTTTGCCCTTATCCTTTTTAGGTTTCTGTTTGCCTTGAGGTTGTTCGGCGGGTTTTCCGCTGCCGTTTTCAGGCTTTCCGCTGATGCGTTTGCGTTTTTTCTTCTTTCCTTCGCCGCCTTCAGAAGAGGCCACCGGCTGTTGCTTGGAGCGTTTGCGTTCTTCAGGAAGTTCGATCTTGTCGAGGATCTTAGGTCCTTCGAGTTTCTGCACCTCGGTCTTGATGAACTTCGGTTCGGCAGGTTGTTCGGGTTTCTTAGGCTCCGGTTTTTTCTCTTCAGGCTTCTTGGGTTCCGGTTTCTTCGGTTCCGGTTTTCTTTCCTCTTTTTTCTTCGGTTCCTGTTTCTTGGGCTCTTGGCCTTCGGTTTTCTGGCCTTTTTCTTCTTTCTTTTTGTCTTTTTTCTTAGGGTTGAGGCTCTCGAGGTCGATTTTGCCCACCACTTTAATGGTGCCTTCAGGAATCGGTTCTTCCTTTGCGGGTTCCTCTTTCACAGGTTCCGGTTCTGTCTCTTCGGGTTTGGCCGGTTCCGGTTCAGTTTTGGTCTCTTTGGCCGGTTCGGGTTTCGTTTCCTTGGCCGGTTTGGGTGTGGAGGGGCTGATGGTGGTGGTACGAATCACCACTTCGGCATCTTCATCTTCCTCTTGGGAGCCTGAGGTCTGCGGGGTTGAGTCAACCGACACCGAGCCACCTTTGTAGGAGAGGTCGCCAAGTTTCTTAGCTTCATTCTTCACTTCACGCTCACCTTGGTATTCCTTGACGAGCAGTGCATACATCTCGGCGGTGAGTTTCGTATTGGGCGACGAATCCACTTGGAATCCCTTCTTGGCAAGGAAATCCAGGATGGTGCCCATGCCCACGTTGAACTCTTTGGCCGCTTTCGACAGTCTAATGGTAAAATTTGAATCTTCTGACATGGTTTCCTCCTTCTTTAGTTATCGTTTTCGAATTCAGCCTTGAGGACACGGAACACGTTGTTAACGGTTTCGATCTCCAGGTCGGCGCGGCGAGCCACTTCCTCGGGGGTGATGGCCAGCACTTGTTTGGCGGTGTCGCAGCCGATGCCTTCGAGGGCGTCGATGATCCACTGTTCGATCTCGTCGTTGAACTCTTGGAGGTCAACGTCTTCCTCGTCGGGGGTGATCTCGCTGTTGCGATACACGTCGATGTTATAACCCGTCAGTTTGCCTGCGAGTTTGATGTTATATCCGCCTTTGCCGATGGCGAGGCTGACTTGGTCGGCGTCCATATAGACGTTGGCGAGCATGTTTTCATCGTCGAGGACCACGCTGGTGATTTTGGCGGGGCTAAGGGCGCGAGTGATGAAGAGCACCGGGTTGGTGGTCCAATTGATGACGTCGATATTCTCGTTGCGCAGTTCGCGGACGATGCCGTGGATACGGGAGCCCTTCATGCCGACGCAGGCGCCGACGGGGTCGATACGGTCGTCGTACGACTCAACGGCGATCTTGGCGCGCTGGCCAGGTTCACGGACGATCTTCTTAATGGTGATCAGGCCGTCGAAGACCTCGGGGACCTCGGCTTCGAACAGGCGTTGCAGAAACACCTCAGAGGTACGCGAGAGGGTGATGACAGGTGAACCGTTGACGTTCTCGACGCTCTTCACGATGGCGCGGACGCTGTCACCTTTTTTATAAATATCCGACGGGATTTGTTCAGCGCGAGGCAGGATGAGTTCGATAGACTCGTCGTCAACAGCGACGATCTCGCGTTTCCACACGTGGTTGACTTCGGCGTTGATGATCTCACCCACTTTATCCTTGTACTTTTGGAAGATGTTTTCCTTCTGGTACTCACTGATCTTGGTCTGGAGGTTTTGGCGCAGGGCCAGGATGTCGCGGCGGCCAAAGCTCTCGATACGGAGGATCTCAGAGACCTCGTCGCCCACCTCGAAGTCGGGCTCGATGAGGATGGCGTCGGAGAGTTTGATCTGACGGCGCGGGTCTTCCAAGGCGTCGTCTTCGACCACGGTGCGGTTATGGTAGATTTCGAAGTCGCCCTTGTCGACGTTGACGATGATATCGATGAAATCCTCGGTATCGGTGTCAAACTTCTTGTTCAGCATGCCTCTGAAAACGTCTTCGATAATACGCATCATGGCCTCACGGTCGATGTTTTTAAACTCCTTGAATTCGGAGAAAGTTTCAACTAATTTGTAATTTTCCATTATATATGTATTTAAAATATTATTGCAGGTTTGATTTCTGTGTTTTTACGATCCAGAAGCAGGTTGACGGGCTCTTCGGCGGGTTTCTTTTTCGAAGACTTCTTGGGAGCGGGAGCTATTTCCACCTTTTCGGCGTTGAAGCTCACGAGTTTGCCTTGGAGTTTGCCTTGTTCCTTGTTCTTCACTTCCACGTCCTTGCCGACATACTTTTGCAGTTGACGGTCGAGTTTCAGGGCGCCGCTGAGTCCCCAAGAGAGCACGCTCAGTTCGAAATCCTCGGCATCGCGGTCCATCTTGCTTTCGACATAACGGCTCACGGCCACGCATTGGTCGATGTTCACCGCCGTATCGGAGTCGATAAAGACTTCGATGACGTTGGAGGGTTTGACTTTTACTTCCACCAGAAACAGGTCGGTATCCTGTATGGATTCTTCAACTAATTTCGATATTTGTTCTTTATTAATCATTTTCTACTCTCAGGACCACAGGGCGTTGCCCTGGGCCATTTGCTTTTGCCCCTACGGGGCGGTTTTAACAATAAAAAAACCTGTTACATTCGTAGCAGGTTTTCCATTTCCACACTAAGTTGTCGAGCAAGGATTCGAACCTTGACAGGCAGAACCAAAATCTGCAGTGCTGCCATTACACCACTCGACACCTTCATTCGATTGAATGCGGGTGCAAAGATACGGCTTTTTTTGTTATCTGCAAGTATTTTTTTGATATTTTTTTGTATTTTTGCACTTTCAATAAACGCAGATATGAATTTCAAGAAACTGAACAACATCATCGGGTGGTCGGTGGGTATCATCGCCACGGCAGTATATTTCATCACCATGGAGCCAACGGTAAGTTGGTGGGACTGTGGAGAGTACATCTCCACCTCATATAAACTGCAAGTGGGGCACCCGCCTGGGGCACCTTTGTTCCAGTTGATTGCCAGGTTCTTCACCTTGTTTGCATTCGGCGATGTCACCAAGGTGGCCATGATGGTCAACGCGATGTCGGCCATTTGCAGTGGGCTGACCATTACTTTCCTGTTTTGGAGCATCACGATGATTGCCCGCAAGCTATGGATGAAAGAAGGAGAAGACGCTCCGACGAGAAACAAGATTGGCGTGTTGGTCGCCGCTTTTGTCGGCGCCATGGCCTACACCTTCACCGAGTCGTTCTGGTTCAACGCCGTAGAAGGCGAGGTATATGCCATGTCATCATTCTTCACCGCCGTCACCTTTTGGGCCGTCCTGAAATGGGAGCAAGTGGCTGACGACCCGAAGAGTACTCGATGGATTATCTTTATCGCTTTCCTTATTGGCCTCTCAATCGGCGTACACTTGCTCAACCTGTTGTGCGTGCCCGCTTTCGTATATGTGGTTTACTTCAAGAAGTGGAAAAAGACCTCGTTCAAGGGTTTCGTGCTGGCTGGCGTGGTTTCAGTGGCCTTATTGTGGTTCCTCAACATGTTCCTCGTGCCGCAGGTCATCAACCTGGCGGGCAAGATAGAGCTGTTCTTCGTGAACACCCTTCATGCGCCGTTCAACCTTGGCACCATCGTGTATTTCGCCATCATCATTGGCTTAATTGTTTGGGGATTGTGGTTCACTTCCAAACGCGGCAAGGTGCTATGGAACACCGCCATCCTCTCCCTCATGTTCATTCTGATTGGCTACTCGTCGTTCTTCATGTTGATCATCCGCGCCAACACCAACACGCCCATCAACGAGAACGAGCCGAAGGAAGCCCTTTCGATGTTGGCCTACATCAACCGCGACCAATACGGCAATTGGCCCCTCCTCTACGGTCCTTACTACAACGCCCCCATCACGGAAGTGAAGGACGGCAAACCCATTTACGTCAAGGACAAGGAAGCCGGACGCTATGTCATCACCGATGACAACAAATATCGCCTGCCCGAATATCCCAAAGAGATGAAAACCCTCTTTCCGCGCATGTGGAGCACACAAAAAGGCTCCCATTCCGACATGTATGATAGCTACCGCAAAAACAAAAACGGCAACATCGTCGGCGAAACCATGAAATTCAGGAACTTGCGTGGGCAGACCGTCACTGTGAGCAAGCCCACCTTCGGGCAGAACATGAGGTTCTTCATCAGCTACCAATGCAATTGGATGTATTGGCGCTACTTCATGTGGAACTTCGCAGGCCGTCAGAACGACATCGAGGGCCAAGGCGAGCTGAACCACGGCAACTGGATTAGCGGCATCAGTGCCATCGACAATGCCCGACTCGGCGACCAGGACAACATCCCTGCCAGTCTGCAAAACCCTGGCCGGACAACCTACTATTTCCTGCCGCTCATCCTCGGTCTCATCGGCCTTTTCTGGCTGCTCAAGCGCGACCTGAAGCAAAGCTGGATCATCTTCCTGCTGTTCTTCATGACGGGTTTGGCCATCGTCATCTACCTGAACCAAACGCCGCAACAGCCCCGCGAGCGTGACTACAGTTACGCCGGCTCGTTCTATGCTTTTGCCATCTGGATCGGCTATGGCGTCATCGCCCTCATCGACATGATAAACAAGCTGACCAAGAAAAGCAGCATGATTACCACGGTGGCCGTCGGTTTGGTCTGCTTCTTGGCCGTGCCTTGCGTATTGGCCGCCAACGGTTGGGAAGAGCACAACCGTGCGGGCAAGGCCTCGGCTCGCGACTGGGCGAAGAACTACCTCGCCCAACTGCCGCCCAACGCCGTCATCTTCACCCGTGGCGACAACGACACCTTCCCCTTGTGGTACATCCAAGAGGTGGAGGGCTTCCGCACCGACGTGCGCGTGGTCAACTACATGCTTTCGGGCGGCTATTGGTATGCCCACCAGATGGCCCGCAAGGTGTACGACTCGGAGCGGTTGCCGCTCACGCTGACCCCCAAGGAATACGACAACGGCGTTAACGACCCCATCCCCGTCGAAGAAGAGGACTACTTCAAGGGCAAACGCGTGGAGCTGAAACAAATCATCGACTTCATCCACAACCCCAAGGCCGTGAAACGCGCATACGGCGTCAGCTATAATTATGTACCTTGCCGCAACGTGAAGCTCACCGTCGACAAGGAAGCCTGCATCAAGAACGGCATCGTACCCGAAAACATGGCCGACCGCATAGTGGACGAAATCACCTGGGAAATCAAGGGCGACAACCTTTGGAAGAACTCCCTGCTGCTGTTGGACTTCATGGCCACCAACAATTGGGAACGTCCTGTGTACTTCACCTCGTTCAGCGACATGTCAAGCGTGCTCGGCATCGACAAGTACCTCCACATGGAAGGCTTGGCCTACCGCTTCATCCCCGTTGAGGCTGAGGACTACAGCAAGATTTACCGTGGCGGCGTGTATCGCGAAGGAAGCTATGACCTGTTGGTCAACAAGGCCAACTGGGGCAACCTGAACCAAGAAGGTGTGGTGCCCGACCGTGAGAGCGTCCGTGAGGCCCAATACGCCCAGCAAGCCTACTCGCGCCTCGCACAAAGCCTCACCAACCACGGTCAATACGACTCCGCCATCATCGTGATGGACAAATATGTCGAATTCTTCCCGAACGACAAGTTCCCCTTCGACCTCCGCCAATACCAATATCCTGAGATGTACTACGTCTGCGGCGCCACCGAGAAAGGCGACCAATTCCTGCAGACCATCATGCAGAACTTCTGCGACAAAATTGAGTATTACGGCAAAATGAAGCCCAAGTTCAAGTCCTATTATCAGGAAGATATCGAAGAAGCCATGTCGCTGCTGCAACACTGGGGTGAAGTGGCCAAACGCTATGAACGCACCGAGCTGTCGCAACAGATTTCAGACCGCATGACCGAATACCTGACTTTGTACTACAACTAAGCAACCCAAAAGAAAAAATGGCACAAAAACCCAGCATACCCAAAGGCACCCGTGACTTCCTCCCGGAAGTCATGGTGCGCCGCAACTATATCTTCGACACTATCAAAAGTGTCTTTAAACGCTTTGGTTTCCAGCCTATTGAGACCCCTTCGATGGAAAACCTGAACACCCTGCTCGGCAAGTACGGCGACGAGGGCGACAAACTTCTCTTCCGTGTGCTCAACAGCGGCGACTTCATGAGTGGCGTGGAACAGAACGGCGAGCCGCTTGAATCCTTGAAACTGGCTTCTAAAATCTCTGAGAAAGGCCTGCGTTACGACTTGACCGTGCCTTTTGCGAGGTTTGTCACCATGTACCGCGACCAAATCGCCTTCCCTTTCAAGCGCTACCAGATTCAACCCGTTTGGCGTGCCGACCGTCCCCAGAAAGGCCGTTACCGCGAGTTCTGCCAATGTGATGTGGACATCATCGGCAGCGACTCTCTGCTGAACGAAGCCGAGTTGGTGCAAATCGTGGATGAAGTATTTGACGCATTGAAAATCAAAGTGATGCTGAAAATCAACAACAGAAAAGTGTTGGCTGGCATCGCTGAATACATTGGCAAGTCGGATGCTTTGGTGGACATTACTATCGCCATCGACAAGCTCGACAAAATCGGCATTGAGGCCGTCAACGCGGAACTCGCCGAAAAGGGATTGGAGCAAGACGCCATCGACAAGCTGCAGCCTATCCTCTTCATGAAAGGCAACACACGAGAAAAGATTGCACAATTGAAGCCTTTGCTCAACAACGAAGTGGGCCAAAAAGGCATCGAGGAATTGGAAACCTTGTTCGGCTACATCGACGACATGGAATTGAAGATTGACACCGAACTCGACCTCACCTTAGCCCGTGGCCTGAACTATTACACCGGCGCCATCTTCGAGGTGAAAGCCAAGGACTTCGCCATCGGCAGCATCTCGGGCGGCGGTCGCTACGACAACCTCACAGGCATCTTTGGTCTGCCCAATGTCTCCGGCGTAGGCATCAGCTTCGGTGCCGACCGCATCTATGATGTCCTCGAAGGCCTCAACCTCTTCCCCGAAGCCATGTCGGAAAGCACCAAGGTCATCTTCCTGAATTTCGGGAAGAATGAGGAAAAATATTGCCTGAAATATTTGAACCAGGTGCGCAAACACGGCATCAACGCGGAGATCTATCCCGATGCCGCCAAGATCCAAAAACAGATGAAATATGCCAACCAACGCGCCATCCCGATCGTCGTCATCGCTGGCGAAAGCGAGGTAGCTGAGCAGAAGTTCACTGTGAAATGGATGAAGGAAGGTAAACAAGAAACTGTGGAAGCCAACAAATTGGTGGAAATAATTTTGAATCTTAAATCTTGAATCTTAAATAACAAATAATATGAAAACCCATAAAATCTCATCGAAGGAACTGACCTTCAAGCAGGTAAATGAAATAATCACCAAGGGCTACAAGCTCGAACTCAGCGCCGACGCCATCAAGCGCATTCAGAAATGCCGCGACTACCTCGACAAGAAGATGGAGAACCCAGAGAAACCCATCTACGGCGTGACCACCGGCTTCGGCTCCCTCTGCGACCACAGCATCTCGAAGGAAGACCTGAGCACCTTGCAAAAGAACCTCGTCATGTCGCACGCTTGCGGCACAGGCGAAATGGTGCCCGAGGAAATCATCCGACTGATGCTATTATTAAAGGTGCAGAGCCTCAGCTACGGCAACAGCGGTGTGCAGGTCGTCACCGTCCAACGTCTCATCGACTTCTTCAACAACGACGTGCTGCCCGTGGTTTATAATCAAGGCTCGCTCGGTGCCTCCGGCGACTTGGCACCTTTGGCCAACCTCATGCTGCCCTTGCTCGGCTTGGGTGAGGTGCACTTCGAAGGCAAAATCTATCCCGCTGAGAAGATTCTGAAGAAATTCAAATGGGAACCCATTACTTTGCAGTCGAAAGAAGGCTTGGCCCTGCTCAACGGCACGCAGTTCATGAGCAGCTATGGCACCTACGTCTTGCTAAAGGCTTTCCGCCTCAGCTATCTCGCCGACCTCATTGGCACCGTTTCTCTCGAAGCCTTCGACGGCCGCATCGAGCCTTTCTTCGATCAAGTGCATCAAATCCGTCATCACAATGGACAGATTGTCACCGCCAAGCGCGTGCGCGAGTTCACCAATGGCAGTGAGCTGATTGTCAGGGAGAAGAAACACGTGCAAGACCCCTACTCCTTCCGTTGCATGCCGCAGGTGCATGGCGCCTCGAAGGATGCCATCGATTATGTGGCCTCCGTGTTCAGCGAGGAAATCAACGCCGTCACTGACAACCCGACCATCTTCCCCGATGAGGATTTGGTCATCAGCGCAGGCAACTTCCACGGTCAGCCTTTGGCCATCACCTTGGACTTCTTGGCCATCGCCATGGCGGAGCTGGGCAACATCAGCGAACGCCGTATCTATCAACTGATCGGTGGCAAGCGCGGTCTGCCGTCCTTCCTTGTTGCCGAGCCTGGCCTCAACAGCGGCTTCATGATCCCACAATACGCAGCCGCCAGCATCGTCAGCCAAAGCAAGCAGCTCTGCACACCCGCCTCGGTGGATAGCATCGAGTCGTCACAGGGACAGGAAGACCACGTCAGTATGGGCGCCAACGCCGCCACCAAAGCCTTGCGCGTAGCCGAAAATCTGGAGCGAGTCCTCGCCATCGAATTGTTCAACGCCACGCAAGCCCTCGAGTTCCGCCGTCCGCTGAAATCGTCGCCCATCATCGAGAAGTTCGTTGCCGAATATCGCAAGGAGGTGGAATTTGTACGCATCGACAAGGTGATGTACACTGAAATCGCCAAGTCGGTTGATTTCGTAAAGAATTATCCGTTGGATTTCGACACATTGAAGAACGAATAAATTAGGATTGTAGGGCTGTCGTATCACGGCAGCCGCTTTGTGGAAATCGGCGGCTGCCACGGTGTGACAGCCCTACAAAACATAACGATATGGAACCCACCGAACAAAAAAAACGCCCCACAGGAATGACCATCCTTCTGGTGTTGTCGTTCATCAACGCCTGCTGGAACATTCTGCGTTCCATCATCATGTATTTCAGCACGCCAATGATCGCCAAGATGATGGAAAACGGTGAATTTGAGGACGCTATGGAGCCTTTCGTCACCACCTTCGGCGAAGAGATGCGCCAGTCAATGATGGACAGCATGACCCTTTTATCCAGCATCGACCCGAAGTATTACCTGTTTCTGCTGGTGCTGTTCATCGGCTCGTTGGTAGGTGTGTTACGCATGTTCAAAGGTGACAAACGCGGTTTACACATCTACGCTATCTCGCAGATTCTCATGCTTATCAACGCCTCGGTGTTCGTGTATCCGCTGCAAAAGCCCTCGCCGTTCACCTACGACCTGCTGCTCACGTTGATGTTCATCGTGGTTTACTATCTGTTTTTCAAGCGAATGGAAATGTCGAACGACCTACCCCAAAGCCCTGAACAGCCATGAGCAAGAAGCCCAACGAAGGAAAGATTTTCAACCTCAAGCCCCAACTGACGCTCGCCATGAAGCTAGCAGCCAGTTTCGCCATCACCTACTATGGCCTGCTGCTCGTCTTTGAAATCTTCACCGTGGTGTACAGACGCTATTATTTCGATGCGGTCTATCTCAACCAAGAAGAACTGTCGCTGAATTCGCGTGATTTCCTCATCCAAATTGCCCAATTGATATTATCTATTTTATTGGTTTTCAGTCTGATACAAATCTTCCGCAAGAAAGTGTACGGCAAGGCTATCTTCGTATCGGCCTCCCTTATACTCATTGGGTTCCAACTGTTCTTTACCGGTCCTTTTCCTTTTCTGAAATACATCCTCGAAGCCCTGATGTTACTCATCATTGCACCCATCCGTGTCAAGAAGAAGATTCGGATGAAGGACGGTAAAATCTCCATCGAGGAGGTGAAGGAAGAGCTGCCTACCGAGGAAGCAATCGCGAATGAAGCCACGGAAGAAAAACCTGCCACGACATGAAAAAGACACTCTTTGCCTCCATCCTTCTGGCTCTTGGTATCTTAACGGCTTGCCACAAAGTGAATTACAACGGACAAACGGGCAAAATCCTGCACAAGAAATACAATCCTGCGCTCACCATCAGCTACGTCATGGACACTGTGGCGCAAACTTGGGACACCCTCAGGCTCGACCTCGACCAAGACAACACGACCGACCTGAAAATCTGTTTCCAGTACGACACACCTTATATTATAGGCTCGAAAGACTGGGAGCTCAGCGTCGCAGCCGATGTCTACATTAGCGAAGTGAATTGGTGGAGCCGCGATTACCATGTTTATTGGGGAAATATCACGCCCATTTGCATCAGGCACACCACCGAGGAAGGGCCTTGCTACGGTTGGTTGGACTGCTATTCCACCATCGGCAGCGAAGGTCAAGTAGATGCCATCCGATTCTACCTGCGCGAATCGGCCTATTGCACCTGCCCCGACTACCCGCTCAAATGGGGAGAGAAATAACGAAAAAACGCCCGATAACCTCGGGCGTTTTTCGTTGATAAACGTGTTTTACACGATCATTTCGTGGCCTGCTCGTAGCCGGCACGCACGGCCTGGATGTTGAGGTCGACCACGTCTTGGCCTTTCTTGCCGAAGATGTGGGCAATGGCCTCTTCCACCTTGGCCATCTCGATGCCGAGGTAAGGCACTGTGGCACCCAGCAGCACCATGTTGGAACGGGCCTTCAGTTGCTTGGCAATCTCGTTGGCGTTGAAGGAAACCACATGTTCGAGTTTGCCCAACTCAGCATTAATCAGCTCCATATCTGGATAGTTGTCGATGTTGACGAAGGGGTCGTTGTTGGTGATCACCCAGCCTTCCTTGCTCAGCCAAGGCAGATAGCGCAGGGCTTCCATCGGCTCCGAGGAGAGGATGATGTCGGCCTGGCCTTCGGGAATGACGTCGGCGAAAATCTCGTCGTCGGAGAGGCGGAGGTGCGAGAACACCGAGCCGCCACGTTGCGACATACCGTGGATCTCGCTCTGTTTCAGGTTCATGCCCATATTCAAGGCAGCGTCAGAGATAATCTTGGCCACCGAAACGATGCCGTCACCACCCACGCCGCATAATACTATGTCTTTTTTCATTGTTGAATTGTTTATTGTTTAACCGTTTAATTGTTGCTTTTGGCTCGTTTGGCTTAGCTATTAGCCGTTAGCTATTAGCTTGGTAGCTCCTAAGCTAATGGCTGATTGCTAACATCTAATAGCCCCTTGCCAACGGCCAATAGCCTTACTTCTTCAGATGCTTTTTGAGTTCCACGATGCAGGTGCGGTGCGGGATGATGACCGACACGCCGTTATAATTCACCTCTTCCTCAATGATCTTGACGTTCTCCTCGTGGTTCTTGGGCAGCGGGATGATGTCGCGAATGTGCTCCGGCTCGACGCCGAGGCCTTCGCAGATGCGGCGGATCTTGTTGTGTGCCGACGAAGGCTGTCCGCCCGTCATGGCGGTGATGTCGTTGTCGAGGATCATGACCACGACGTTGGCCTTCTCGTTGACGCAGTCCATGAGGCCCGTCAGTCCGCTGTGGCCGAAGGTGCCGTCGCCGATGACAGCCACCGAGGGGAAGATGCCCACCTCAGCGGCGCCCTTGGCCATGGTGATGGAGGCACCCATGCACACGGTCGTGTTGATGGCGCCCATGTTGAAGCCAAGGGTGTAGCAGCCGATGTCGCCAAACACCTTGCCTCCCTTGTGGTTGGCCATCACCGCGTTGAGGGCGGTGTAGCTGTCGATGTGCGGGCAGCCTTGGCAGAGCGCGGGCGGACGGTTGGTGACCACCTCCGGCACCTTGTACTGTGCAGGAACGTCCATGCCGAGGGCCTTGGCGACCTTTTCGGCGTTGAGCTCGCCGTCGCGGCGGATGGTCTCATCCAAGCGGCCCATCACGTTCTTGCCCTTGCCAAGGAAGCCCTTAATCAGCTCCTCAACGAAGGGTTGGCCGTCTTCGAGGACGAGGATTTCGTCGCACTCGTCGTAGAGCTTGTTGATCATGTCGTAAGGCAACGGATACTGCGTGATCTTCACGACGGGATAGGGGCATTGGCCGTCGGGGAAATTCTCCATCAGGTAGTTGTAGGCGATACCCGTGGTGATGATGCCGAGGTTTTTCTTCGTGCCGGCGAAATACTTGTTGTAGCCCGAGTTGACCGAAGCCTTTTCGAAAGCAGGTTGCTTGTCGATGAGGTCGCGATACAGGCGTTTGGCGTTGGCCGGCAGCAGCACGAACGACTTGGCGTCGGCGGGTTCGGTGAGTTCGTTTTGCGGACGCACGGGCTTGCGCACCACGCCAGCGCGGCTGTGGGCCAAACGGGTCGGGATGCGGTAGAGCACCGGCGTGCCAAGTTGCTCGCTGAGTTCGAAGCCGTAGTGCACCATGTCATAGGCCTCCTGTTGGTTGGAAGGCTCCAGCATGGGAATCATGGCCCAGTGACCGTAGAAGCGGCTGTCCTGCTCGTCCTGCGACGAGAACATGCTCGGGTCGTCGGCCACCACGACGAGGACGCCCTTGGTGCCGATGATGGCGGCGTTCATGAAGGGGTCGCCGCACACGTTGAGGCCGACGTGCTTCATGCAGGTCATGGCGCGTTTGCCGGCGTAGGCCACGCCGATGGAAGCCTCAAGGGCCGTCTTCTCGTTGGCGCACCAGTTGGCGATCACGCCCTGTTCCTTGGCCTGCTTCGAGTTGATGACATACTCCGTGATTTGGGTTGAAGGCGTGCCCGGATAGCTGTTGATGGCCGAGCCGCCAGCGTCGATGAAGCCCTGTGCAATGGCCTCATCGCCTAAAAGCAATACTTTTTCCATTATTCAGATTTAATATTTCAAAACTCTAATATTGGACTATGGCTGATGGCTCATGGCCTATGGCTCGCTTCACCCAATGCGGCAACATCGTTGCTTTTCGTCGAAGCGGACCATCGGCCATAGGCTATAGGCCATAGTCAGATGGGCAAAGATACGGAAATTTTTAATTCGACGACACAAAGTGGGTCAATAATTCGATACAAACAAGAAAAAGTTTACAAAGACTTGTGGACTTCCATGATTTGTTTCACGAGCACCTCGTCCTCGTCATCATTCTCGTGCCAGATGACAAAATCGGCGAGCAGGCGCTTGCCTTCCTCGGGCCATTGCTTGTCCATGCGGGCGCGGACTGTGGCTTCATCGCAATGCTCACGTTCCATGACGCGACGTAAGCGCATGGCTTCCGATGCCGACACCATCACGATGGTGTCAAACTGTTTCTCAAGACGTTTCTCGAAAACCAGTGCCGACTCAAACAGGACGTATGGCGCGTCCTGCCGCTCCATCCAGCTGCCGAAATCAATGAACAAAGCAGGATAGAGTATGCCTTCCAAGTCGTGCTGGGCTTTCTCGTCGCTGAAAATCAGGTCGGCGATGAATTTTCTATTTAACTCGGTATCAGAAAGATAAAATGCGTAACCAAAGCGTTTCACCAATTGTTCGCGCACTTCGGGGAGGAAATACATCTGTTTGGCGGCGAAGTCGCTGTTGTAAACAGGGATGCCGAACTGTTGCGACCAAAGCTCGCAGACCCACGACTTGCCGCTGCCGATATTGCCGGTGATGGCGACACGTTTCATTGCACGATGAGGTATTCCACCTTGTCGGGGCGGGTGCTGAGAATCTGGACGGTAGGAGGCCAGGTGACGAGGCGCACGTCGAGCAAAGGCTGCATGGCCTCTAACTGGTCGCGGTCGATGGTCACACCGAAGCTTTCTGAGGTGATGGAAGCATAGTCGCGCATGGCCACAAGGCATTTCACCGACATCGTCTCGGGAAAGAACCTGACTTTCAGGCTGTCGGCCACGTGGATGGGCACTTCGACATCCATCTCGGTGAATTTGTCCACCTCGAATGACGCCTTCACTTCCGTGGTGTTGGAACGGATTTTCCCATCAAGCAGGTCGAGCCCCACCAACTCACTGAAGCCTTCGCTGACATTGGCCTTGGCAAGCAGGAAGGTCCTTACCGATCGCACAGTGTCAATAATCTCATCAGGGCCATAGATGGTCACCGAGGCAGGTTCAAGCGTAGGAATGCCATAGAGGCCAAACTGACGCTGTGTCTTGATATCGGAACGTAACACGATAGGCACCACCTTCGACTTCAGCGGATTCATTGTGAATTCAATCTTGCTTTCGTTGATGGTGACATCTGAAGCGTTAATACCCAACTTGTTGGCGACTTTTTCGGCTACATATTGGCTGCTGAACGAGTAGGTATCGTTGCCTTCCTGACGGTAAGGCACCTCACTCAAGTCGATGGTGACATAACGTTTGGGCTCGCGGATCATCTTGTACCTCAACGTATGGAAACCATCCACATTCAGTGACATCTTCACCGACTGGTCGCCCGACGAAATCCATTGGTCGGAAGGCACCTCAGTGAACTGTAGTCCAAAGGTGGTTTGGGTGGTGTAGTTCTCGGACAGTTTGACCAAGAACCACGCCGCCGTGGAGATGACCAGAAACACAAGGAGAGTGAAGGCGGAATGCTTATTGGTGCGTTCCACCTTCTCTTTTATCCGATTCATCTCGTCAGCCATGTCACGAGTCTCCGATGACTATGCTTGGCCAACGCGGGCTGCATCTTTGACGAGGGCCGACTTCTCCACTTCCACCTCGGTGTTGGGAGAGAGCGAAATGACCACAGTGGTCTCCTTCACCTCGACAATCTTGCCGTGGATACCACCGATGGTGACCACCTTATCGCCTTTTTGCAGGCTCTCGCGGAACTTCTGTTCCTCTTTGGCTTTCTTCGACTGCGGACGAATGAAGAACAGCCAGAAAACGACGATGAGGAGGACGATGAAAATGAGGCTCATCCAAGGCGAACCTTGCTGTCCACCATCTGTGGTACCTTGTGCAGCGTTTCCGCCAAACAATAAGATAAATAGTAAATTGTTCATTGTTCTAGAGTTAAGATTAACTAATACTGATCAGGCGTTTTCACTTGGCCTTTGATACGCAAGGTGGTCTTGGCAGGGTTGGTGTTCGACAT
>JAEEGH010006522.1_pt1 | contig 28546 bp, 26 predicted proteins | sample 9134181 | NCBI WGS metagenome assembly JAEEGH01 (sample SAMN16246544, study PRJNA631951) | gut metagenome | biome: gut microbiome; feature: rumen; material: DP-attached | host: Bos | place: Iran: Karaj | collected 2018-10 | reverse complement strand
TCCTTCTACCCGACCACATTTTAAGGAAGCACTGGAAGAACTAGAAATACCTTCAAACTATGAACTTGCAAAAAAGAGCTGGTTCTTAAGCCTTTCTGACCAGTACTGGATTTGTCCTCTTGAACTTAAAGATAAACTCTTTTGGGAAGATATTAATTTCTTTACAAATGATTACGATCCGGCAATTGGACTACGACTTACAAGTAACTCAAAAAGCCTGAATAGAAATTCCAGTTCCTACTCTCCAGATAATGCAACAAACGGCGAACTTTCAAAACGCTGGTTCAAAAAAGATGGAATCAACTATCTTGAAAAAGCCGGAACCGGAACCGAACAGCAGGAGCCTTTGAATGAAGTTCTTGCTTCTGAAATCTGCAGACGCCTCAATATTGCTTATGTGCCTTATTATCTTACGATTCGTGATGATAAATACTTCTGTTACTGCCCGGATATGATTGATGAATCAACTGAACTGGTTCCAATGGATGCAGTCTACCAGGATTTGCATTTGATTGACGGAAAATTTTACGACTACAATCAGCTAATAAAACGATGCGAGGATTTGCAGATTCCGAATGCTGAAGAAGATTTATTAAAAATCATTCTTATTGATTACATAATGGCAAACATAGACCGCCATTCCTACAACATCAGCTTTATAAGGGATTCAAATACACTTCAGTGGAAAGGCATCGCTCCAGTATACGACACAGGAAAATCCATGTTTCTGAATCTTCTTGATTTTGAAATGAATATGATTTCTTCAGGTCAGATTGGAGCAAAACCTTTTTACGAGACACAGTCAGAGCAGATAAGCAAACTCCCTGTTTCAAAAATTGCTTCCACTATCAATCTTGAAAATCTTGATGGAATTGACGATTGGTATGCTGATTTCTTAAAACCGCTAAAACGACTTTCAGAAGAAAAAAAAGTCGCACTGGTAAAGAAGCTTCGTGAAAGAATCGAAGAAACAAAATCAATTCTTGCATCGTATAAAACAGAAGCTGCTGACTCGAAAGAAAAGCAGTCGAATGCAGACCTGGTTTATGCAGCACTGAAACGAAATCCAAAACAGACAAAGGAAGAAGTTTCAAAAGCAACAGGCCTTTCAAGAGCAACAATCACACGAACTTACAGTGAACTTGAAGAACAGGGAAAGATTCAGCGCGTTGGTTCAAATAAGACGGGGTATTGGGAAGTTTTCTAAAATTCGTTCACACGGCCTTGAAATTGAGACTCACCAAAACTACGGGATGAAGTCGGAAAAACGCTGGAAGAATTTCAGAAAGAAAAAGACCTGCAGCATAATCGGGTTTACACTCTCCTTTCTGCGCTGACCGAAAAGAACATCAATGTCCTTGAAGAAATCTCCAAGAGGGAAGAACTTATTCCGAGTATTCAGAACTTTAAAGAATGGATGCAGAAAAACCCATGGTACCGTGAATTTGAACTGGGCCGTGAGGTGGAAAGACAGCTAAAGAGGGAGATGGAATGGGAGAGATAATTTTTTTATAAAAAATGTCAACTTTTATGAAATACACCAACTTCTTATAATTAAGATTAAAATTACAAGGAGATTCCAGAAATATGGAAACAATTATTTTTCTTTCAGTTATTACAGTCTTGGTGTTAGTTGGTATTGCTTTGTCTATTGTTCTTATTAAGAAAAGCAAGAACTCTGATTCTGGCATAATTTCTGATAAGCTTGGTATTTATGAAAAAAAACTTGAGATATATGAGAAAAATCTCAAAGACGAATTTGCATTAAATCGTAAAGAAACTTCAGAATCTACTGCGGCTTCACGTAAAGAAAATACAGAAACATTGATGAAGTTTCAGGATTCCATTAACGGCAAGTTCGATACTTTGACAAAAAATACTCAGGACTCAATGACTAACGGTCTTACAAAGTTTATGGATACATTGTCTAGACAGTTGGAAAATTTAACAAAAACTACGCAGGAAACATTAAATCATCAGCAGCAGTCTGTACAAACAAGTCTTAAAACAATTCAGGAAAGTAATGAAAAGAAACTTGAGGAAATGCGTGTTACTGTTGATGAAAAACTTCAGTCGACACTTGAGAAACGTCTTACAGGTTCATTTGAAATTGTTACTAAACAGCTTGAAGCAGTTCAGAAGGGACTTGGCGAGATGCAGAATCTTGCAAGTGATGTTGGTGGATTGAAGCGTGCACTTACAAATGTTAAGACCGCCGGAGGCATGGGAGAAGTTCAGCTTGAAGCACTTCTTAGCCAGATGCTTTCGCCAGAGCAGTTTGTTAAGAATGCACATCCAAATCCAAACAACTCTAAAAAGGTTGTTGAGTTTGCAGTAAAAATTCCATCAAAGACTGCTGATGACGAGTTCGTGCTCTTGCCAATTGACTCAAAATATCCTGCAGCTGTTTGGGACAAACTTAGTCTTGCATATGACAATGCTGATAAAGATGAAATTGAAACTCAGAAAAAGGCATTGGTTTCTGATATCAAAAAGATGGCAAAAGACATCAAGGAAAAGTACATCGAAGTTCCATACACTACAGACTTCGGTCTTATGTTCCTGCCATTTGAAGGATTATTCGCAGAAGTAATGCGTGTACCAGGTTTGTTCCAGCAGATCCAGGACGAATACAAAGTTACAATTGCAGGTCCTACAACTCTTGGTGCATTCTTGAACAGTTTACAGATGGGTTTCCGCACTCTTGCTATTCAGAAGGAAACCTCTAAGGTTTGGGATTTACTCGGTTCTGTTAAGACAGAGGTTGGTAAGTTTGGGGATGTATTGGCCGCTACCAAAAAGAAACTTGATGCAGCATCTACAGAAATTGGTAAAGCAGAAGTTCGTTCAAGAGCCATCGAAAAGAAGCTTAAGAATGTGGATGCACTTCCAGCTGCTGAATCTGGCTCTGATACACAGGTTTTGCTTGATGATTTGACAGAAGAGTAGAAGAACTCATTTCAACAAGGGGTACAAAACTTTTTGTATCCCTCCCCCGCATGTTAGTTAGGAAAAGCTTCGCAAGATAAAGTATTTGAGGTGTATAATAATGACTATGGATATACTTAAAATCATTAAAGAAGTTGAAACAAGAAAATTCTTTTTAAATACAGAAAACAACTGTCATTTGGCAGATAATCTCTCTGAGTTACTTATTTCTGCACATGAAGAATATGTATTTTATGTGGGCATTAATGATTTTGTTTTAGATTATTATAAACAAAACCCAAAAACAAACTGGAAAATTAAAGCAATTTTTCAATTAGGAAATCCATTTTTATTCTTTTATTTAAACAATTGCAAAAATACAGAAGGTTTAATAACTCGAGCTATACTCAAAGATAAACAGTGGTCGCTCTTTATTTTTACCAAAAATGATTTTGAATCAGTAATAATAGGTTTCGATGACTTTCATAGATATTCTTTTGAAGACGAATTTAAATATGATGAAGAAAAATCGTATAAAGAATATGGAAATGAAGAATATATAGGCCGACCTGTACTAGATAAAAACTATAATCCAACACACTACTTCGAGTTAATAAATCTAGCTATTGAAAGAAATGCTACGCCAGATTTTACAGAAGAAGAATACGAAATGCATCCATTCTCCTTTACCATTATTCCTAAAGAATCGTTTTTTCTTAAATATCTTGATTACCTTTCAAGATATAAGAAATCTGTAGTAGAAGATTTTGGTCTTCCGACCGAAAAGGAAAAAATAACTTCTCTTAAAGATATAGTGCAATTCGTACATCAATTTTCAGATAAAGACAATAACATTTCTATAAATGAGAATGATATTGTTACAAATGGTTTATTCCTTAATATCGATACGAATTCTGTTAGTAAGCATATTTCAATTGCAAATAAGAATGAAATGCAAAAATTTAAATTTGTTCTTAGAAGTTTCTCCTTATCACCATATTATATTTGGGCATTATTAAATTCTGAATTTATACAGGACTATTGTCTTTCAAATTTTGAATACTATGATGATTTTGAACCTGTGGAAATGAAAAATTTGCCTTGTTTTATTCCCAAAACAATAAATAATTCTTATTTTCAAAAGAAGTACGAAGTTGTAAAACAAACAAAACTTACAGTCCATAAAAAACTTGAAAATAATGAAACCTCATCTTTCTTTAATAACAATGCAAAAGAGATAATTTTGAAAGATTTAACTGAGTTAAGGCTTTGTTTTAAAGCAAAAGCTTATAAAGCAACTATTATTATGGCGGGCTCAATTCTTGAAGCATTCTTAATCGATTGGCTTAGTGAAATTGATGGAATCAATTATTTTAACAAAAAAGAAGAAAGATATGGGTTAGCATATTATATTGACAAAATTCATAATTTGAAGAAATCAACTTGGGATGATGCTGCAAAAAAGGCAAGAACAATCACAAAAAAACGAAATCTCGTTCATGCGAAGCTTTACATAGATGACAGTGACATTTCAAAGGAAACATGTACAGAAGTAATTAATTATCTGGAATATGTTGTAAAAACTCGCTGGAAATAATTATTTTTGTCAACTTTTCATAAATCCGCCATCTTCTTTATATCAAGAACGAAATAAAGGAGATAAAACCTATGAAATACTACAAGGAAAAAGAGATTTATTATTTGGATGATGCTTGTCTTCAGAATCATTTGGCTTCTAACTTGGGAAGATATTATTCTTCTGACCTTGTAGAGCAGAAGGATTATTCTCTGGAAGAAATACACTTTCTCGATGAAGGAGTAAATATTTCGCTTCGAGTAGAAAATCTTTACAATTCTGAATCTTACTTGGTTCAGAGATTTGTTGCATAATGCTATCTTGAATGAAAAAGGGAGAAAAAACTATGAATATATATTCATTGTTAAATGATGTTGAAAACCGAGAGTTTGCAACTTTTTATGACCAAAAATTACCAGAAACTCTTGAAACAATAGAAAACGCATTATCATCTGATAAAGCAAACGATGAAATTGATAATCTTATTAAAGATTTTACAGATATTATTTCTACAGTAAAAGTCTCAGATTGCTTGTCTAAATATCTCAATGAAGAAAAAACTGATGTTTTCTATTACATTGGCATCAATGATTTTGTGTTTGATTACTACAAAGATAATCCAAATTCAGATTGGAAAATAAAAGCTGTGCTACAATGTGGCTTTCCATTTGAATTTTCTGACGCAAAGAAGAATAGTAATTCAAATTTTTCTGACAAATTACTAAGAATACATTTATTAAACAAAAAGTGGTCGATATTTATTTTTACAAAACAGCCATTTTCTGTTGTTACTCTAGGATTTGATGATAGAAATACTTATGCAAATTTGAAGAACATAAGAAATCAACGTCAACCAGACGTTAATTGCCAATTAGATGAATTACCAGAAGATTACAATGGTAATCCCTTTACAGCTATTGATTTTTATAATGAAGATCACTATGGTTTGTTAGATAATTATTTATCAAACGAAAAAATTCCGGTTCTTACTAATGCAGAATACCAAGAACTAAAATACAGTTTTACAGAAATCCCAGCTGAATATTTTCGAGTTGATTATCTTGATTATTTATCAAGGTATAAAAAATCCGTGATTGATATTTTCGGATACCCCAAAAATGATGAAAAAATAACAAAATTAAAAACTATTGCAGAGTTTGTAAATGCCCCTGGGAAGAAATCAGTTTACCCAGATGAAAAAACAAGGCGAACCCATGTCTTCATCAAAGATTTTTTCTTTCAGAATACCAACTTAAAACCGACGGTACGAATTGGAGAACAAAATATTGACTATCCAACATTCTGGGAAGAATATGAAATAAAATCGTACATGAAGACTATCTCACCATATTATTTGTACTGCTTGCTTTCTTCAGAATTTGTATCTGATTATTATTCAGAGCACTATGATGCAGAAAACTATTGTGATTCAAATACACCCCTTCCACTTGAGGATTGTATTTTTATAGAAATGACATCAGGAAGTATGTGTGACAAAAAGTATCAGGAAAAATATGAGCGAGATATTAATCCTAAGACAAAAGCACATGCTATAATTACTGCCCAAAAATTTACTAATAAGAATGCAAAAGAATCTATTGAAAAATATCTCGCTGAAATAAAAAACGATATAGATGCAGGTTCTTTTTATTCAGCAACAATTCTAATGGGTTCAGTTTTAGAAGCCTTTTTAATAGATTGGTTATGTGAAATTGATGGAAAAGATTATTTTTCTGAAGATTATACTGTTATAGATAAAAGATATAATCATCCAAGAAGAGCCGATCTCAAGGATTACATTGATGAAATTCAAAGAAAACGGCCAGACTGGATTAGTGGAGCAAAAAAGGCAACCGAAATACGAAAGAAGAGAAATCTTGTTCATGCAAGACTTTATATAGCCGAAGGTGAAATATCTCAGGATATTTGTTATGAAATGCTTCAGAATCTTGAAGCTATAATAAATAACAGATGGAATAAATAATCTAGAAAACGGGAGTAAAAACCCGTTTTTTTTGTCAACTTTTCATAAATCCACCATCTTCTTTATATCAAGAACGAAATAAAGGAGATAAAACCTATGAGAAACTACAAGGAAAAAGAGATTTACTGTTTGGATGATGCTGGTCTTCAGAATCATTTGGCTTCTAACTTGGGAAGATATTATTCTTCTGACCTTGTAGAGCAGAAGGATTATTCTCTGGAGGGAATTCGTTTTCTTAATGAGGGAGTGAATATTTCTCTGCGTGTAGAAAACCTTTATAGTTCTGAATCTTATTTAGTTGAAAAGTTTGTAGCATAGGAGCATTTAGGAAAATGAAGAATTACAAATTAAACATACAGGATTACATCGAACCGGAATTCCTTGAAGAAGAAACTTCAAAAATTGGAGAAGAATTATCTTTTTTGCCAGAAGAAGAAACAGAAGCCAATTTTTGTACACTAGAATCCATAAAACCTACAGATGAAGATTTTACCGTCATACTTGCTATCGAAAACGAATGGACAGGTGAACGGTATAAGAAAACTTACCATGTGAAAGAATGTTCGGAAATTGAAATGAATATGCTTCTTCCTAATCTGGCCTGCTTTTTGCCGCCCACACACATTCCTGTTCTCGCAAAAATAACGACACTTTCTTCAGATGGGATATCATTAAAAGCAATTGGTATTCCTGAAGAATACACAGCTAAACTGGATAATCAAGAAACAAAATCATAGTTTTTGTGCTATAATGAAACACTTTTTGAAAAGGACTGAACAATGATTACAGGTGAAATTAAAAACAAATTAGACAACCTTTGGGATGCAATGTGGTCAAACCAGATGACCAACCCTTGGATTGATATACAGCAGATAACATATCTTATTTTTATAAAAATGCTGGATGATAACCAGATTAAAATCGAACGAAAAATAAGAAGCCTCCAATCTGCAGGCGTAGAAGTAAATCTTGAAGATTACGATCTTCTTTTTAAGGACGGTTTCTATATCGATGAAGAAGATAAGATTAACTGTTCATATGCAGACCTGCGATGGAGTGTTTTCAGCGACTGGGGAGACAACGGTAAAAAATTTGATAACCTCAAGAACAACGTTTTTCCTTTCATCAAAAATCTCCACGGCGACAAAGTAACTTCTTTCGCTAAGTACATGGAAAAAGCAGAGTTTGCAATTTCAAATCCATATATTTTGGGTAAAATGATTGAAGCCCTTAGCGATCCAGACCTTGGATTTAACAAGACAGATATGATGGGCGACTGCTACGAATACCTGCTTTCAAAAATGGCAACCAGCGGCGACAACGGACAGTTCCGTACTCCACGCCATATAATCGACATGATGGTAGAAATTGCAAAGCCAGGTCTTACAGATACAATCATTGACCCTGCAATGGGAACAGCGGGATTTCTTAGCGAAAGTGCAAAATACATTCAGGAACACTACTCAAAAGAACTTACAAACAAAACAAACAACCAGCATTTCCACAATAAGATGTTTACAGGTTTTGACACCGACACAGACATGCTCCGAATCGGTTGTATGAACATGACCCTTCACGGTGTAGAAAATCCTACAATCAAATACAACAATTCCTTAGGCGAAGATTACGAGGATAAAGAACTTTATTCTTTAATCCTTGCAAATCCACCATTCAGCGGAAGCCTTGATCCAAGTACTGTAGCAAAATCGCTAAATCAGATTAGTGGCGGGACAAAGAAAACAGAGCTTCTTTTTTTGAGTCTCTTCCTTCGTCTTCTTAAAACTGGCGGCCGTTGTGTAAGCATTATTCCTGTAGGTGTTTTGAACAACACAAACGACAAAGCCTACACAAAGCTCCGCAAGGAACTTGTAGAAAATCAGAAGCTCGAAGGCGTAATCTTTATGCCGGGCGGAGTTTTCTATCCATATTCTGGAGTTCAGACAGGCATCCTCATTTTTACAAAAACAAATGCCGGTGGAACCGACAAAGTCTGGATGTACAACATGGAAAACGATGGTTACAGCCTGGACCAGAAGCGCGATCCAATCGAAACAAACGACATCCCCGACATCATCAACCGCTGGAACAATCGTGATAAAGAAGTAGAACGCACTCATTATGAAAAATCATTCCTCGTAGATAAGCAGGAAATTGTTGATAACGATTATGTTTTCAGCTTTAACAAATATCAGAAAAAAGAAGTTGAAAAGAAAGAATACCGCCCTGTAAAAGAAATCTTTGCTTCGCTTAATGAGCTCGAAAAGCAGTTTGTGCAGATTATGAATGAGTTGCAGGGAGCTGCGGAATGAAAAAACAACTTAAAGATATTTGTGAAACAATAACAAAAGGTACAACTCCCACAACTCTTGGATATAACTATCAGGAAACTGGTATTAACTTTGTCAAAATTGAAAGTATTAATAGCTATGGAATGTTTGAACCTGAAAAATTTGCTCATATATCTGATGATTGTAATATTGCATTAAGACGCTCTCAGCTTAAAGAAAATGATATTCTTTTTTCAATTGCAGGCGCTATTGGAAGGACGGCAATTGTAAATAAATCAATTTTACCTGCTAATACAAATCAAGCACTGGCAATTATACGATTGAATAATAGCGAAGAATATAATCTGAAATTTTTGCGTTATCAATTAGCATCAGAGGTTGTGTTACGCCAAACAGAACGTCAAAAGCAGGGGGTAGCACAGTTAAATCTGTCATTGAAGGATATTGGAAATCTTGAATTGAGTCTTCCTTCTCTTTCTGATCAGCAAAAAATCGCTACTGAACTCGACACAATCCAATCCGCAATCGACAACAAAAAACAGCAGCTTTCTTTGCTTGATGAAGCTGTCAAATCCGAATTTGTCGAGATGTTTGGAGAACTTGATTTAAGCCCACAACGAACTGATTGGACTGAATTAAAAAACATAACAACAATATTTACAGGAACAACACCTTCTACAACCGATGAAGAAAACTGGAATGGAGATGTTCTCTGGATTACACCAGCAGAAATGACTTCTGATTCATTTTATATATATGACACAGAAAGAAAAATAACTTCAAAAGGTCAGAAATCTAAAAGCTTATCATTGATGCCTGTTAATACTGTATTGTTGTCCACTCGTGCGCCAATAGGCAAAGTTGGAATTGCAGGTACCCAGATGACATGTAATCAGGGATTTAAGAACTTTTACTGCAAAGAAGATGTTTTGAATCCTATTTACTTGTATTTTCTCTTCAAATCAAATACAGATTATTTAAATTCAAAAGGAACCGGGACAACATTTAAAGAATTGTCTAAATCGGCTGCGGAAAAAATCAAAGTGCCAGTTCCGTCTCTTGAACTTCAAAACAAATTCGCCGCTTTCGTCCAGCAAATCGACAAATCGAAATTTGTAGTAAAAAAGCAGATTGCAGACTTACAGGAACTTTTTAATAGCAAAATGCAGGAATATTTTGGAGAATAAAATATGGAATACACTTTGCCTCTAAATTTTGAAGATTATAATAAAACCGCATATTTATTAAAATTCGGAAAAAAGAAACATCTTGAAGAATTAAAAAACGGGAGAATACGATTTTCAAATTTGGAGATATATAAGGATTATGAAAACAATAAAACTATCGGTGACTTAGATGAAGGATTAACAGATATTGTACAACAAAAAGATATTGTGCAAATATTATTTAGTCATCCTCGAATTAATGGCGGGAAGTCGTTTGATGTTACAAATCAAGTAAAAGAAGTAAAGAATTATGTAAGTCAACATAAATATATTTCATGTTTCACCTATTTTACCCAGAAAGACATAATTGAGAAATCTATTTTCTCTGATCAGATTCTTGGAGAAGATGAATGGGATTATGTTTTATGGATAATGAATTCAAATAAAGTTGTAAATGAATTAATGTCAAAACTTCAAAAATACAATGTAAAATTTGGAAAAGTAAATTATTTGGATTATTCTCAAAGTCAACATAATTTAAATGAATTTTCAAAATCAAAAAACTATGCATACCAAAAAGAAATCAGATTTTCAATTTCTTATAATGGGGAATCTGAGGACTTTATAAAACAAGTCAATGAGAAAACAATAGAAATTACTATAGAACCTTTGCAAGCAATAATAATTCCCACAAGGGAATTTAGAGAAGGTTTTATTATAGAATAACATAAAGAAGGAAAAAAATGGAAGTTAGAACTTATTTTGGACAATATTCATTAATGCATTGGATTGATTTAATATTGCAAAAAAATATTGAATTACCACCATATCAACGATATTTTGTATGGTCTGAAGGAAAATCAAAAGCTCTTATAGAGAGCTTAAAAAATAAACAATTTATACCACCTGTAACAATAGGAACCTTTATTGAAAATGGCCATAAGAAAAATTATATTCTTGATGGACAACAGAGATTAACTTCTATTTTATTATCAGCTCTTGGATATTTTCCTGATCGAGAAAAATTTAAAAAAGTAGAAAGTACATTTAGAGATGAAGGGGATGTTCCGGAAGAATTCTATGATAAGGATATAATTGAGTGGACATTTTCACAATTATTGCTAAAAGATAAAAATGAATTAGATGAAATACAGGAATATCTTCAAAATAATGAATATTTTAAGAAGTTCGAAACTCAATCAAACAATTTTTTGTACAGTCATTTTTTAAGTTTTTCTTTTATAATATTAGATTCTGATAATGAAAGTGAGCAACAAAAATATTTTGCATCAACATTTAGAAACATAAATTATCAGGGAAAAGCCTTGGAACCTATAGAAAGTCGTGATGCTTTATATTACATGAATGCCTCTTGGAAGCCGTTATTTATCCCCGATATAAAATATTTAAAAAAAGAAAAAATAGATTTTGTTCGTTATATTTCACTTTTATCTCAATACCATAAAAAAGGAGAAATCACAAATGGTATTGCTTATGGGTATAGTAGAAAAATGGAATTATATTATGAACATTTTATTTATAATGTAATTGAAAAAACATACACTGAGCTTTTTGGAGATTTTGAATCATATATGCCTCAAAAAGAATTACAAAAAAGAGAAAAATTACTGGAAGAAAATTTATCATTGATTAATTTAAACTTTGGGAAAAATTCATCTATTATTGATTTAGATTTATATTTGTTTGGAATTATAAATTATTCAATTTTTTTAAATAAAAAGATTTCAAAAAATAATATAGAATCAATTAAAAATAAAATATTAGAAGAATCTCAGAACTTTAAGAATGATAATGCTCATGCTAGATCTCCATCCGTTTTGCGTTTCTTGTATTCTAGAATAGAAAAATCTATTGAAATTTTTGGTGAAGTATGAAAAAAACAGAACATTCTTTATTTATTTTAAGTCCTATTTTTGACATTTTGACAGATGCTTTATTTGCAACAAAAAATATTAATTATAATATGGAGTCATATCCTGTCTCTGAATATTTGTTTCAAAGTATATTTTTGAAAATGACTGGATGTTTAGAACAAAAATGTAAGTGTATTTGTTGGGATATCTCGACTTTTAATTATGATTTAAGAAGAGATTTTTTACGTGAAATGGCAAATGATACATTTTCTAATTATGCTTCAAAGAATTATACATATAAATTTCTGCTTTCAGAAGTTAGCTATTTAGAAATAGAAAATCCTTTGACTATTGATTATAAAAAAAAGAGAATAAAAGAAATTCAAGAAGAATTTAAAAAAAAATCTCGAAAGTTTGATTTTTTTTATTTGAATGATAAGGTTTATTTCGATTTTGATAAAATGAAAAATACTTTTAACGTCGATCAATTTGCTACCGATAATAGTTTTTTCACTAGAAAAGATATTTTTGATCTTATGATTGAACATAGAAATCGTTGTGCTCACAATACTTCCTCATATCAATTAAATTTACCATCAATAAATAAAATGCAATCAGAAACTTATAAATATAAAAATTATGTTCTATTCTTTTATTTAATAACTGTTTTTGATACTTTTTTTATGGATTTATATAAATGTATTTTAGAGGCGGCTATTCTTTAATAAAGATCAAGAAGTAATTTCTAAGAACTTATATTCAAAAATAAGTTACTGAATAAGAGTATAATTTAAAAAATAATTATTTCTGATAATAATATACAAGGAGATGTTTGTTTGTTAAATTCTAATACCCATTATTTAGGACTTTGGTGGAATCCATCTAATCCAGATGAACAATACTATGGGACTCTTTTTATTGAAGATAATAATGCTCATTTGGAATTGCTCTTTTTGCAAGAAGATCTTCCAAATATGAAATATCAGAAATTTGCACGCTCTTTTATAGATTCAAATAATTATACAATCCATGGATGCTTAGGAGGCCTGAAATCCCGTCCTGTTACATTATTTGAAGTTAGTTTTGGCGATTATGAACGACAGCAACTAAATGTTTTACATAATGGTCGATTTTACATTTCTGTAAAAAATGTATTTTTTGATAAGTTAATAACTTCTCCAAATGAGAAAGCCTTTAGTAAAATTCATGTTTCACTGACACACTTAAATGATTGGATACATCCTGAGTTTCCTAATATTGATCAAAAAGGTAATGAAGTCTTTTTGAGATTTAAACGGCCAGAACCAAGCCTTTTGTTCCAACAAGATGACATCCAGATTTTTATTGCTAGGGATTTTACCGAGGGAAATACATTTGGGAATGCATTTAATTATGAACTTCAGTACACACCATATTTGATAATCAAATCTGAAAATAAGGTAAGTTATTCTGAAAGTTTGGATATAATTGAAAATTTTAAAACATTTATGATGGCTTGTATGCGATGTCACCCCATTGTAAAAGAATATAATCCTTATTATGAAGATGAACCACTTACCCATGATTGTTTTTTAACGATAGGAAAACATGAAGAAAAAAGATTTGTTGTATATAAGCAGTATGCAGACTTTTTGAATTTTCAGGATTCTTTCAGACGATGGTTAAAATATTTTAAATCAAATCGTGCTAATTTTTATATGTTTATGGATTTACTAGATAACACAAATAACCTACAGGAAGATAGAAAATGTGAGCAACTTGTTCAGATAATTGAAGGTTTGTATAAGGCTCAAGGGAAAGAATATGTTTCAATTTCAGAAGATAACTTCAAATTATTCATTAAGGATAAGAAAAAACAAGAAGGATTTGTAAAGAATGGCTGTAAGACTAGCATGCTATTTGCAAAGCTAGTTAATATTTTTATGGAATATAAAGTTAAATATTTTAAATCTGATTTTGAAAGAATCTATGGAAAATCTAATAAAGAAATACTAGTGCGCTTTATTAATGCTACAAAAGATTTTAGAAATTTCTTTAGTCATGGTGCAGTTAAATCTAAAATAGATACATTACACCCATACTATTTAAATGCAATATTATTAAAGGCTATTCGAATTATTATGATACAGGATATTATTGGGCTAAATAATTTAAATATAGAATTAGAAGATTTATAATTTAGAGAGTAACATTATCAACAGTTTCTTTTACTAGTTATAGATAAATAAGGAGTCTATAACTATGAAAGAAATACTTATAAAAACCATTGAACAACAAATGTGCGCAGCTTTGAATAATGCGCAAAATCAAAAACTTCATGAAGTTCTTACACACTGCTTTTATGAAGTAACTATCACACAAAACAAAAATTATAATAACACGGTTGAAAACGATAATTCAACTTTACTTGAAAACTTTTTGGCAGCCAAACATGTAGAAGGATGTTCTGAGCGTTCCATAAAATATTATAAGTCAACTTTGCAGAAAGCAATCAACATCCTTCAAAAGCCATTCAATCAAATAGAAACAGAAGATTTACGAAAATATCTTTCTGACTATCAAAAAATAAACAATGCAAGCCGAATGACAATTGATAATGTCAGACGTATTCTTTCAACATTCTTCACTTGGCTTGAAGATGAAAATTATATTTTAAAAAGTCCGGTTCGTCGTATTCACAAAATCAAAACCGCTAAACTTGTAAAAGAAACTTATTCCGATGAAATCTTGGTATTACTTCGTGATAATTGCAAAACAGCACGCGACCTTGCAATTATAGATATGCTTGCCTCCACGGGAATGCGAGTAAGTGAACTTGTAACCCTGAACAAACAGGATGTAGATTTTGTAAATCGCGAATGTGTTGTATTTGGCAAAGGTTCTAAAGAACGACCTGTGTACTTTGATGCGCGAACAAAAATCCATCTTCTAAACTATTTGAATGAACGAAAAGATAATAATCCCGCACTGTTCGTAAGCCTGCTAAAACCACACAATAGATTACAAATCAGCGGTGTTGAAATAACCCTCCGTAAGCTTGGCCGAAGCATGAATATCCAAAAGGTGCACCCGCATAAATTTCGTAGAACCTTGGCAACCCAAGCCATAGACAAGGGGATGCCTATAGAACAGGTCCAAAAGCTTCTAGGTCATCAAAAAATTGATACAACTATGGAATATGCCATGGTTGACCAGCAAAATGTCAAAGTTTCTCATAAAAAATACATTGGATAGAGTATGAGTATTTTCAAATCCGAATTTATAGTGCCGGAGAATATCCTATGAAAAAACAATTAAAAGATGTTTGTGAGGGGTTTACAAAGAATATAGCTCAAAAAGATTTATCAGAGAATAATGGAAAATATCCTATTTTTGGAGCTTCTGGTATTATAAAAACTATAGATTTTTATATTTCTGATAAACCGTACATAGGAATTGTAAAAGATGGTTCTGGTGTTGGAAGAACAAATAAATACCCTGCAAAATCATCCCTATTAGGAACAATGCAATATATCCTTCCAAATCAAGGTATTGACCTTGATTATTTGATGTATGGAATTAGGTCCTTACATTTAGGAGAAAATTATTCAGGAGCTGCTATTCCACATATATATTTCAAAGTCTATAAAAATAGAACTTTAGATTTCCCAGAACTAGCAGAACAAAAACAACGAAGTATAGTATTAAATATAATTCAAGATGCCATAAATGTTAAAGAAAAACAGCTTTTTGAATTAGAAAATATCATACAATCCGAATTTGTCGAGATGTTTTCAGATTTAGATTGTAATATAAAAACAATAGAGCAAACCTGCACAATGAAATCTGGCACAACATTTTCAAAAAATGAAGAGAATGATTCTGGTGAAATCTTTTATATTAAAGTATCTGGAATGAATCTCCCAGAGAATGATAAATATATAAAAACAAGTCTTTCTTTTGTATCTAGAAAAGTCGCTGGAAAAACAATTATCCCTGCTAATTCTATTATTTTTCCGAAACGAGGTGGTGCAATTGGAACCAATAAAAAAAGGATAACTGAACAAGAAATCTGTATCGATTTAAATACAATGGCCGTAACACCATCTAATAAATTAAATATTCAATATTTATATCAGTATTTCCAAAATTTAGATATGGGGAAACTATATAATGGTTCTACGGTACCTCAGATAAATAATAAAGATATTGGTCCATTGATAATAAAAGTTCCACCTTTAGAACTTCAGCAACAATTTGCTGCCTTCGTCGAGCAAATCGACAAATCGAAATTTGTATTGCAACAACAACTACAATTTATAAAAAAATATGATATAATAGCACCTTGAAGATAAATATGTTTTTATACCACGGTAGCAATGTAGAAGTCTCAAATTCTCAAATATCAGACTGTGTGCCTTTTATTCTTCAGTTTTATGATAACGAAGTTTCTCTGCTTATAAGCAATAAATATGGATATCCAATTATGGATCCCTACAGAAAGTTTTTGTTTTCTAAGACCTACCAGATGCTTTGCAATCCTGAACTCGAAATGTGGGAATTCAGTCCTGCTGGTATTTTTGATATGTGGGAAGCAGAACTTGTTACAGGAGAACCTCGTAATTCCTTATATTTAAGGAGGGACTAAATGTCAAAAGAAATGGAATTCTTTACTTTCCTTATGGAGCAATACGCACGCTATAAAAATACAACAGCAGATAAGATTCTTCATAAGCTTGATGAATTAAAACTGACTGATTATGTTTTTAATATGTATGAAATGTATCATAGTGAAGCTCTGGAAAATGCTTACGCAGATATAGATAAACTTATTGAAAGTAAGTCAAAATGTTAGCAGAAATAGACATTCTTAACCGACAAGAATTTATTGATAAAATTATTTCTACAGTTGAATATCATTCAAAAAACAATTTGAAAGCATCTTTTTCTATTCAGGGAGAATGGGGATGTGGTAAATCGTGGATATTAGATAGAGTTTTTGAAAATCTATATGACATTCAAGATGAACAGATTGCTGGTGGTCGTTATTGTGTTTTCAGATACAATGCCTGGAAATATGACTATTATGATGAGCCGCTGGTTTCTTTACTAATCAGTCTGAAAGAACAGTTAGATTCAGAAAATTCTATTCTTTTCAAAACTCTAGAAGCCCAGGAAAATTATCAAGCTGTAAAACAGATGATAAAAGAAAAATTACTGGATACTTTGGATGCAATTCAGAAAAATCCTTTATTTTCGATTATTGATTCTCAAACTTTTCATATCCCAAGTCTGTTTTGTTTTGGTGCATCTGTTAAAAAGGAATTCGAAAAGTATAAAGATAAGGTCAAAGAAGAAATCAGGCAATATGATCCTCATTATGATTTGAATCAGTTGATGAACTCTATGATAAAAGGCTTAAATAAGATTTCTTCAGAAAAAACAGTAGTTGTAATTGTAGATGAGTTAGACCGCTGTTTACCAGAACACGCTATAAAAGTTTTGGAACGAATGCATCATATCAGCCAGAATGTGAACAATATTCAGATTATTTATGGAATTGATAAGACTCAGATTGAGAATAATGTAGCGCAAATATTCTTTCCAGGAGGTTTCAACACTGGCGATCCTCAAAAGAATGAGAAAGCAAAAAGAGATAGAATTAATAAATATCTTTCCAAGTTTATTACGTTTGGTTTACAGGTTCCTAGGGCAGAATACACAGTGGAAATAGAAAAGAAATATCCCTCTTTGCTTAAACCTTTTGCTCAAATAAATACGTTCAAATTTGAAGTAGCTGAAAAACTCAGAATTATTGCAACAACTGTTTCGCCAAGAGTTTTAGAACAGGCTATAAGTAAAATCGTTCTTACAAATGATGTTCTGAATCAAAATGATGAAAAACTTGATAATTCAATTCTTGTTTTTGAATTGTTTTTTGCCATTGCAGTAGAAACTTCTTTTGACTTGGTAAATTCACATTTAGACTATGATATATCAAATGGAAAAATAGAAATGTCAGCTCCATTACGAGACTCATATATGAGTAATGTATTTAACAAACTGATAAAAACTTCTCCTGTTATTGATGAAAGCGACATTCGTTTTCAAAAACAAAAATATAAATTAACACAGACTTTTGAAGATAGCGGTACTCCAAAAGCCCTATTTGAATCTGCAATTACATTCTATTTTGATCAAATACAGAACCGAAATGTGTTTTATTTTTATTATCAAGAGGTTGCCGATTCCATGAACAAAAATGTCGAATACATAAAAAGGTTCTGTGAGTATTACAAATCATTAAATATGTAACCTTACCTTAAAAAAAAGTACAAAGCTGTGATATAATAATTATGGAATGAAAAATGAGCGCACTAACAGAAAAACTACTTGAAAAATCAAAAGAAGCTTTTGTACTCGCAATCGAAATCTACAATAAACCAACCATCAGATATCGCGTAGAAGGGTTTGCTTTCTTTATTTGCAATGCCTGGGAATTAATGCTTAAAGCACATATTATTAATAAATTTGCTGAATCAGAAATCTATTATAAAGATAATCCTGAACGTACAAAAACATTAGAAAACTGTATAAAAATGGTTTTTACCAATGATAAAGATCCACTTCGAATGAATCTAGAAAAAATCATTGAACTCAGAAACACAAGTACACACTTTATTACAGAAGAATATGAAATGGTTTATGTTCCACTATTTCAGTCATGTATCTTCAATTTTTCAGAGAAGATGCTTCAATTCCATGATTTTGATGTAACAAAACTTATTTCATTGAACTTTTTAAATCTCGTAGTAAAAGAACAAGCTCTTGATGAAAATGAAGTTCGGGCAAAGTATTCAGAACAGATTGCTGATAAACTTTTAAGCCTGAATACAAAGATTTCAAAAATTTCATCAGAAAGCAATTCAACATTTTCTATTAGAATCGAGCATGATTTTTTTATTACAAAAGATAAAACAAAGGCTACAGATTCTGTATTCATTGATAAAAATGCATCGACAGGTATAAAGATTGTCAAAGAACTAAAAGATCCAAATGAGACTCATAAATATACATCTAAAAAAGTATGTATTGAAGTAGGAAAACGCATTGAGAGAGAAGGCCTAAACGTACTATATAAAGGCGAAAAACTCCGCACCTTTAATATGTTTCATCTTGGACTCTTCAACAAATATTACAATATCAAGGGCAATTCTAAATGGTGTTATGTATATAAAGTAAATACAACACCAACTTACTCTTATTCACAACAGGCAATTGATTTTATTTTGGACGAGATAAAAAAGGATCCAGAAAAAATATTGGATAAGTTAAAAGAAAAAGGACAAAAAAATAGCTAACCCCAGGGGCAAAGGATTCTAAGCATTGCGCCTACTCCCATTCGGGAACCCAGCCTGTTTCCTTCTCAAGTTAGCTTAATTGTATTATAAACATTATCCGGATAGAAATCAACAAAAATCTTCCGGAATAAAAGCTATAAATGGAGCAAGAGACCATGAACTTTGATTTTTTAAAAAAGTATTCTGAATTAAGCGATTTGTATAATTACTGTAATCAGGCAGAAGTTTTTGTAAGTCAGTTTCCTGATGCTTCAGTGCGATCTGCCCGCAATGGCTTGGAATGTGCAATCAAACTTTTTTATATAACAAAGTATGGCCAGTATTCAGAGCTGTCAGATCTTTTTGGTCTTATTGAAGATTATAAGTTCAAAGCATATCTTGATGAACCACAATTAAGCGCCGTTCATAATGTCCGCAAGCTCGGTAATATGGCAAGTCATGCAGAACCTATCAATAATCGCATGGCTATGCTCTGCCTGCATTCTCTTTACGACTCTGTTTGTGAAATATTAAAATTCCTTGGTATCATTTCTTCTTATCTTCCATTTGATAAAGAAGCAGTATCTGATGCTGTTCCAAATGCTGCTGAAGCAGAAAAGACAAAAAAGAAAATAATCATCAAAGTAAAAAAATCACCTTTTACAGTAGCCCAGAAAGGAAAAATTGCAACAGACACAAAGATGACTTCCAGCATCGATTATACAGAGGCAGAAACTCGTGCAGCGCTCATCGATATGGATCTTCGTGAAGCTGGCTGGACAGTTTGTGATATTAAAGAAGCCGTAAAACCTGAGACTGCCTGCATCGAAACAAAACTTACCAATATTCCTGTTTCAAGTGATTTTCCTACTGGAGTTGGTTATGCAGACTATGTTCTTTATGATAGAGATGGTAAACCACTTGCTGTTATTGAAGCAAAACGTACTTGCAAAGATGTAGATACAGGAGCAAAACAGGCAAAAATCTATGCTCAGGCATTAAAAGATAAATTTGGCATAATGCCTGTTATTTTCTATACAAATGGTTACCAGATTTATATGGTGGATGGAGTCGGTGGCCCTGCCCGTCGTGTATTTGGTTATTATTCATTAAAAGAGCTCCATTCACTTATTGTACGTCGTAAACTTGGACCTATCGAAGATACTCGTGTAAATCAGGAAATCTCTGACCGCTATTTTATCCAAAACGCATGTACTGCTGTTTGTACTGCTTATTCTGGTTTCAAGCGAAAAGCTTTGAATGTTATGGCAACAGGAACAGGAAAAACTCGTTTTGCTATTTCCCTTGTTGATATTCTAATGCGCAATGACTGGGTAAAAAATGTCTTGTTCCTTGCAGACAGAACGGAACTTGTAGACCAGGCAAAAAAGGCTTTTGCAAAATACCTTCCTAACGCAACTCTTTGTGCAATTTCAGAGGTAAGTGGAAGTCAGCGTGATTTTGATGCGAATGTTATTTTGAGCACTTATCCTACAATGCTTAATCTTCTTGATACAGATGAAAAGACATTTGGAATTGGCAGATTTGATTTAATCATCATCGATGAATGTCACCGTTCCTGCTACAACAAATATCAGGCTATCTTCCACTATTTTGATTCACTTGTTCTAGGCCTTACCGCAACTCCAAAAGACCAGGAAGGTCAGGAAGATACATACTCATTATTTGGACTTGAAGTAGGTCACCCGACATTCAGTTATGATTACCCTACCGCCGTTCAAGAAGGCTTCCTTGTAGATTATGCTGCTATTGATAAGACAACAGCACGTCTTAAAAATGGTGCTAAGTATTCTGAACTATCAGATGCTGAAAAGAAAGAATATGATGAAGTTTTTGCTGAAGAAGGAGCTTTACCTGATAATCTAAAAGAAAAACAGGGCAATGAGTTCTACAAAAATATTATCAACATCCCAACAATCAAACTTGTTCTTGAAACATTAATGAACGAAGGTCTTCGTGTAGATAATGGCGAAAGACTTGGAAAGTCTATTATCTTTGCTGTAGACCATGATCATGCAGAAAAAATCGTAAAAACTTTTAAGGATGTTTATCCTGATAAAGGAGATGATTACTGCCAGCTTGTAGATTACAGTGTAAGTAAAGCCGGCACCATTATTGATGATTTTAAAATGCCAGAAAAAGAACCAATAATTGCTGTTTCAGTAGATATGCTTGATACAGGAATTGATGTACCAGAAGTTTTGAATCTTGTTTTCTTTAAGAGAGTATATTCTGTAATTAAGTTCTGGCAGATGATCGGTCGTGGAACTCGTGTCTGCAAAGATTTTAATGTATTCAGTCCTTCAAAAGAATTCTTTGGAAAAGGGAAAGAAGGAATCACAAATGCAGAACTAAAGCCTTATTCAGAAAAACAGGGCTTCTATATTATTGACTTCTGTGACAATTTTGATTTCTTTGATATTAATCCAAAAGGCAAGATTACTGGTGGCGGCCTGAATCTTTCTCAGAAGATATTTGAGCTTAAACTGGATATGGTTTATGAACTTCAGAAACGCGAACATCAGGAAAATGAAGAGCACGTTAAGTTCTATAAGAAATGGAAAGGTGAGCTTATTTCTCTGATTCAGAATCTTGATAAAAACCACATCAATGTCCGTTATAATTTAAAAGAAGTTGATAAATACTCTGACTCAAAGACATGGGATTATGTTACACCATTGATGCTCGCAGAAATCAAAAAAGTTATAACTCCTCTGATTGATCCGATTGGTGGAGAATCCAGCGCAAAAGTCTTTGATGTCTGGATGTTTAATATTGAACTTTCTCATTTGGTGGGAGAAGAAGATTACAGTAAACCTCTTCAGAAAGTCACTACAATTATTTCACAGCTGCTTGATATGCAGACTATACCTGAAATCAAGGCCAAGTCTGAAATTCTAAAGACTTTCCTTTCAACAGAATTCTGGGCCGAAGTTACTGTTTCTAAACTGGAACTTGTTCGTTCTGAAGTTAGAGATTTAATCAAGTACTTAGATGGTCCTAAAAAGAAAGCAGTAGAAACAAATTTCAAAGATGAAGTAATTGAAAAAGATGGCAAGCATATTAATCCTCAGTTTAAGAACTATAAGCAGAGAGTAATTGATTACCTGGCAGAAACAACAGATTGCCAAGCTGTAAACAAAATCAAGAATATTGAGCCATTGAATGAAAAAGACATTCAGGATTTACAGCATATTCTTTGTGTAGAACTTGGAACACAAGCCGATTATGATGCTATTTCAGAGGGAGCTCCTTTTGGAGTTTTTGTCCGCAGAATTGTTGGAATGAATCCAGAAGCAGTAACAAAACTCTTGAGCGAATATCTTTCAAAATACAACTTTAGTCCTGCACAGGAAGAATTCTTGCATCAGATTGTAACATTTGTTCTTCAGAATGGTGATATTGAAGTTAAGAATCTTATTAAAGATGATCCATTCAAATCTATGGACTTTACAGAACTGTTTGATGGAAATGTAGTTCCAGTTACGGAATTTGTTTCTTATTTACATGGAGCAATTGCAGCGTAATTTTTTTAATAATTTTGTCAACTTTTGCAATAATCACCATCTTCTTTATATCAAGAACGAAAGATAAAAGGAGATTTGATTATGAAATACTTTATGGTAACTGCAAAATGTGGGCATGTTGGAAAGAATAATTACTACAAAGGTACGTTATTCTTTAAGGCTAATAATGGCAAAGAAGCTGCCCGCCTGGCGCGTGCTTGCCCTAGAGTAAAACATGATCAGAAGGATGCTATTCTTTCGGTAACAGAAATAAATAGCATTATTTTTGAAGCAGGAAGAGAACTGAATCATAAGATTCATTATTACACCTGCGAAACAGTTCAGGAACAAAGAATGTATATGGCCGAAATCGCTGATAACATCTTTGTGGAAGATTGGGTTTCAGAAGAACCTAAGAAATATACAAAGAAGCATTCATTAAGAAATGCCTATAACATGGATCCAGCTTATGAATCCTATAAAAATAGAAAATACGTAGACTATTACGCTGCTTAAGGAGCTCAGAATATGAAAAAGATTGTTTTCGTACCAGTACGAATGAAAGATGATTATGAGAAAGTTCATTGGCCAGTATCAGGCAATACTTCTATGGAATATTCGGAACCTTTGTTTTTTGGTCTTTCAGGGGTATTGGCAAATACAGTAAAACCCGAAGATGAATTGTTTATTTATCCAATTATAACAAATTCCGGAGATATGGCCGGAAAGAAAAATGCAAAAATTCTTGAGGATGAATTAAAGCATGTTTTACCACCAGTAAAAAGAATTGAAATATCACCGATTGAATGTGAGTTTGACGAAGGTAAAGCAAAGTTTAAGGGATTGTTTAAAGATCTTATAAAAAAGCTACAGCATGGTGCGGAACTTTCTGCTGACATAACTGCTGGAACAAAAACTTTGCCGCTTCTTATTTTTAGTGCAATGCAATTCGGAGAAAAGTTCTTTGATTGTTCTATTGGAAATGTCATATATCAGAAAGTTGTATTTAAAGATAACGTTAAAGTAAAAGGATCAGAATTATTATATGACATTACACCTTTGTACATGTTGAATAGTTTTACAAGTACTATTGAAAGTTCATCTGGAGAAACTGCGGTTGCAGCTGTAGAAGCTCTTTTTAAGGATTAATAGAAATGCAGGACAAACATCATTTAGATAATGATTTTGACAAAATTAATTCTTTATATCTCGATTATTTGAAGGCTTTAGAGTGTCCTCATAACGAAGTCTTACTACTTCAGCTTAAAGAAAAAATTGTTGTTGCATTTTGGAAAACCTTACAGAAGGCGTCTTCTATTACGTCGGAGATGATTGAACATACGGATGTTATGATTCAGAAAATATATTACTGTATGGATGAATGCGCCAAATATGAAAATCAATTATGTTTTAGCAAATATACCTTCACTTCAATAAAAAAAGCTCTTGGTACTAAAGTCGATACTGAACAATTTGAAATAAAGTCAGGTATGCATATTTCAGATTCTGAAAACCGTAAAAGAAGGAAAATTGAAAATGCCTATAAACAGTTTATGTCATTTAACTCGAATGATTTGAATGCATTTATTGAATATGCAACAAATCATTTAGGTTTTGAAAAGTCGGAAGTGGAAGAATATCTGTTTCCTAAGCAGTCAGTTCCTCTTTTTGCAGAATCAAATAATGATGATGAGTATTGTATTGCTGACCAATATGTTGATACCACAAAAGTAATTGATAATGCAGAAGTGATTAGTTCTACAGAACAATTGGAACACCAATTTAAAGCGATTGATTCTCTTTGGTTAAAACAAAAAGAAGACGCTCGCCCAATTCTTTCAGAATTACTAACAAGAGAGCTTCTTTCTGATTTTAAAAGCAATCGTGTTTCAGAAATTGTAATTGAGACTCTAAAAAATCCTCAATTTATATGTAAAGAAATGGTTGAATATTTTTTTAACGATTTGGAGTATCAATTACCAACACAGCAGGAGATTGGTCAGAAATATGGAATTACAAAATCTGCTGCAAGTGTAAAATTGAAAAGATTTATCGAAAAGTTAAAAGAACGATAAAAGTGTCAACTTCATAAGGTAATAACATCTTATAATAAGAAAGGAGATAACAATTATGGAAAGAAAGTCTTTTGAATTCGTTAGACAGTTGATTGCGGCAGAAAGGTATAAGAATTATAAAAAAGATTATTGGGGAGGAGCTGATGTAATTTTTGCTACAAGTAAGCGTCTTAATAAGATTGAAAATAATAAACCTACACTTCGTGAACGATTAGAAAATTGGAAAGACTATTCTCACTTACTTATTGAAACAGAACATGCATCCTCTGTTATTTGGTTAATTGAAACCTTGAAACCATATATAGATATTGATTACTTGTCTAAATATGAATATTACAGAAACTTTGGAATCTGTGTCGATGAAAATAAAAGAAATGTAAAAGATGAAAAAGAATTGTTATTGAAAATCCTGGACGATGAACGAATATCTCATTTTGAAAAGAAAAGTAACGATACATATAGCAATTCCATTTCTAAATTTAGATGGGAAGAATGGTACAATTATGGTGTAGAAAACAATGATCCATTTTTTATAAAATTTATGACTTTATGGATTGCTTTTAATCAGATTTACAGTAAGTTTTCTGGGGAAGAGAAAAAGCCCAAAAGTGAACGAGTTCAAATTATGGAATGTTTGGAAAAAGATGAAGAGAATCATCTTCTTACTAGGGAATTATTTGACAGTATTTTTACATCTCCATTTATAAAGGTCTTTAAGGAAGATCCTGTATGTAGTTACGATAGATTAGAAAAGAAATTTATTCCAGATGCATTTAAAAATAATGAAACTGTGAAAAATGAGAATAAACAATGGCAAGAAAGAATTAAAGCTCTATTTATGATGATTTATCAAGTTCGTTGTAATTTATTTCATGGAAGTAAAGAAGTCTCAAATCCTAGAGATGTAAAACTTGTAAAATGTGCTGGCGAAATTCTTGAAATGTATCTTGAGGGAACTTCTAATCGACCATTTATGGAATACAACATGGTAACAAAAGAAAATTAAGGATGATTGAATATATGAATATTAAAGAACAATATATTAATTTTGGTTATCCTTTAATACCGTTTAAATTTAATGTTTGAAGACTCAACCTGTCTTTTATGCCGTAATTTTTTTACGGCAAATCTTGATTTTTACCGTAAAATAGCCGATAATGTTGGTAACAATATATTAGAGGTGCCTTATGTTATGTAAATTTGCAGTTACAAACTATAGGGGGTTCGAGCAGAGAATTGAGTGGGATTTGACGAAGGCTCGAGATTATGCATTTAACTCTTTTGCAATCAAAAATAAAATCATCAAAAATGGAATCATCTATGGTCCAAATGGAAGTGGAAAAAGTAATTTTGGACTGGCAATTTTTGATATTGTAAACCATTTAAGTCAGAAATGGAAAAAGCCTGATTATTACACAAACTTTGTGTTTGCCGGAAAACAAAAATCAACAGTCGATTTTGAGTATGTGTTCAATTTCAATAATCAGATAATAACTTATAATTATTCAAAAAATGCTCAGGGAGTTTTGAAGGCTGAGAAACTTATTGTTGATAATAAGATTATTTTTGAACGAAATCTTGGAAGTTTTTCTATAAATAATGATGAATTTCCTATGGATGAAAAGATAAAGAATAATCTTGCTAATAATGCAAACAATGTATCTGTAGTAAGTTTTTTGTTAACCTCATATCCTTTAGCTGAAGATAGTTATTTAATTCAATTACAAAATTTTGTAAATTCTATGCTTTGGTTTAGAAGTCTTGAAGATAGAGAATTTATTGGATTAACAAATAACATCAATATAATAGATGAATTCATTATTAGGCACAATCTTATAAAAGATTTTGAACAATTTCTTTATGACGTTAGTGATCAGAAATTTGAGTTTATGCAACCTAGAAATAATGACAAACAATTGTTCTGCTTCATAAAAGGTGCTCCAGTTCTATTTCAGGGAATTGCTTCAACAGGAACTCATTCATTAACTCTGTTATATTATTGGCTAAAACAGATGGAAAAAGCATCATTTGTATTTATAGATGAATTTGATGCTTTCTATCATTTTAAGCTTTCTAAAAATATTTGTCGAAAACTATTTGAATTGAACTGTCAGCTTTTCCTTACCTCACACAATACATTACTACTGTGTAATGATTTATTGCGTCCTGATTGTAATTTCTTACTGGATAAAAATATAATCAGAGCAATTCATGATTGTACAGACAAGGAACTTCGTGAAGGCCACAATATTGAAAAACTATTCCGTGGTGGTACGTTTGATAAATGATTCTCTTTGTCTTTGAAGGTCGTAAAACTGAGCCAGCTCTCTTTAAAACTCTGGAGCATCTATATTTTAATAATCCAAATGAAAAGAAAGTTTGCTGCTTTGGTTACAATATTTATGAATTATATCGACTAATGACAGAATCTGATTTTACAGAAGATATTGTGACTGTAATTAAGAGAAAACTTGAATCTAGAAATGAAAAGCCTATTTCAGATGAATTAAGTATAACTGATTTTTCAGAAGTCTATTTGTTTTTTGATTATGACTTTCAGAATAAAAACCTTGAACTAGAAGAACTTAATGCACAGCTAAATGAAATGATAGAATTCTTCTCAGATGAAACTGATAACGGAAAACTCTATGTCAGTTATCCAATGATTGAATCAATTAAGTGTACTCAAAAATTACCAGATGAACATTTTTTTGAATACAAGGCTTCAAGAGAAGACTGTTCAGATTTTAAGAATTATGCCTCGACCAAATATACTTATTATAAAAGTACAGACTTCATGCAGTTCACAATTGATAAAAAAACAAATGAATTACGTCCTATTTCAAAAGAACGCGAAACAAGCGTAAAAGAAAACTGGGAATACTTAAAAGATCAAAATATCAAGAAAGCGAATTATATCTGTTATGAAGTTTTTGCCTATCCAGAAAATAAAGAATCTATAAATCAGAAAAAAATATTCAATTCAGAATTGGCAAAGTTTGTTCTGCCAAATAATGAAGTTAGTATATTGAATGCATTCCCTCTTTTCTTATTTGAATATTTTAAGTAATCAAGCTTAAATAAACTCTGGGAACATCTCTCTCGCAAATCCAAACTCCCTCTCCCCAAACAGCACCAGCGTAATCTCATCAAAATCATTCTGATGCATTTTCATCGTCCCAATCGCAACCCTAATAGCCTCTCTCTGTGGATATCCATACACGCCGGCAGAAATCAACGGAAACGCGATAGTCTTAAGCCCCTTCTCCATAGCAAGCTTCAATGAATTTTCATAACAAGAAGTCAAAAGCACCTCGGCCTCTGCAGGAGTATGTTCAAAATAAACCGGACCAACAGTGTGAATCACAAATCGTGACGGAAGTTTATAACCTTTTGTGATTTTTGCTTCACCGGTTTTGCAGCCGCCAAGAGTACGGCATTCAGCGAGAAGTTCCGGGCCGGCAGCGTAATGAATGGCGCCATCAACACCGCCGCCACCAAGAAGGCTTGAATTAGCAGCATTTACAATTGCATCGCAATCCAGCGTTGTGATGTCGCCTTTGATGATTTTGATTTTTCCCATAATGGAGCTGATGGGACTTGAACCCACTACCTTTTGAATGCCATTCAAACGCTCTAGCCAGGTGAGCTACAGCCCCGATGAATTTATTATATCACAATTCTGTGTATTTTTTGTTACTTCCCTTCGCTTTTTCTACCGGATATTTTGCTTCGTTCATCGTCATTTTCATATTTATGAGTTCATCTTCATCAAGGCCGAGTTTATCGAGCAAATTGCGGCAGTACAC
>JAEEGH010006518.1_pt1 | contig 28550 bp, 26 predicted proteins | sample 9134181 | NCBI WGS metagenome assembly JAEEGH01 (sample SAMN16246544, study PRJNA631951) | gut metagenome | biome: gut microbiome; feature: rumen; material: DP-attached | host: Bos | place: Iran: Karaj | collected 2018-10 | reverse complement strand
TGTGTTACGGAGATTTACAGAACCATGACATAAATGACTTCTGGACTCTAATGCTTTATACCGGGTATTTGACTTTTGATCCGCTATCCTATAATCCGAAAAATGATGAATACAGTCTGTATATTCCTAATGAAGAAATAAGAGAGTGTTTCAGATTAAAGATTAAGGATTTTTATAGGAGCAATTCCGTTATGAAAGCCGGTACCGCTGAACTGGTAAAAGCATTGTTTGAAGGTGATGCCGAAAGGGTTGAGAACTACCTTTTCACGCTCCTGGGTAAATACGTTTCCATCAGAGATTTTGCCACGAACGCTCCAAAGGAAAACTACTATTACGGCTTCATGAACGGATTACTGGTAAACGGCACATCATTCATTGAGGAGCATAAATCCAATTTTGAATCAGGGGATGGCTACGTGGATATCATAATTGCTTCAAAAAACAGTGATACCGTGGCTATTCTGGAACTTAAACATACTGATAAGCCGTTTGGCGCAAGATTGATTGCAGCTCAAAAAGCAGTGGAACAGATCACTGAAAAAGATATGTAGCAGTGTATATGAATGATCCTCTTGTAAGGAATTTATACGCCTATGGTATCTGTTTTTATAAAAAATTATGTTCAGTTGTTGTTAAGAAAATGAAGTAAATACAGGTATTTGATATACACGTTGTTACTTGGCTGATGCTGATTGTACTTAGCGTTTGCTGTAATCCGACTCTGAACATATAATCTGTTAATCTGTATCATCGGTAATGTAATATTTGCATAACATAATCGTTGTTATGTTGTTGCAAGATTATTTATGGTAGGTAGCATAAGGTTGGATTGTATGGCATTGATCACTGTATATCATGGCGGATATCAGACTGTTGAGAGCCCTGAAATTAGAGTTGGTAAATATACCAAGGATTTCGGTAACGGATTTTACTGTACTCTAATCAAGGAGCAGGCGCAGCGCAGGGCCAGAAGGTATCCATCAAAAATTGTCTCCGTGTATGATGTTCGGCTGATATCGGGATTGAGTATTCTTGAATTTAAAGAAATGTCGGATGAGTGGCTTGATTTTATTGCTGACTGCCGCAGTGGCAAGACTCATGATTATGATATTGTCATAGGGGTCATGGCTGATGATCAAATTTATTCCTATGTAGCTGATTATATTGAAGGTTCTATTACTAGAGAGCAGTTTTGGATCCTGGCTAGATTTAAATATCCTACTCATCAAATTGTATTTTGTACTGACAATGCTTTGAAGTGCCTGACCTACAGAGGTTTTGAGGAGGTCGAGTAATGGAATGTGTTGGTAGAGTGTCTCAGAAGGATAACGATCTTTTTTTTACATGTGCGTTGATCGATTATATTGCAAGAAAAACCAAAAATACCCGGACTGATGTAGTTAACCGGTTAGGTAAAGAACAAGTATCAAAAATTTTTGAGCTTGCAGGTATTTATCACTGCGATAATCCTGAGAGAGTCTGTGATGATTTCATAGAAAGTGCGCATATTGAAACAGGAACATTTGATAATATCGCAGATTGCGGATATGCGGTGCCATCCTATTGGGATATAGGAAAAGTTTACAAACGTCTGATCAAAATGGTTGCTGAAGATAAAAAAACAGATGTAATTGACGCTCTGTTCGAAGTATATAATTCATTTATCAGTCCGGCGATAGATGACTACAACAGTAGTTTTTATTATGAAAATCCTCTGTTTATTTTTGAGTGTTACAAGGCAAAAAAAATGCTGTAGTTGTTGATGTACTTGTAAAGTTGCTATTGAAGTAAAACAGATTTCCGGCTTTCGCTGAGTGTGGTTTCGTTTTAGGTGAAAGTTATCGTTTTGTTTATTTTGTAGTTGTTATTGGATGAAGGAGGATGGTACCAATCGGAGAGTATCATCATCATGGAAGAAAAAATTGCATCAATACTGAACGAAATGTCCGAACACCTTTCTGTTTCTCAGACGAAAAAACTTCAGGAGGTTATGCTTCGAGTATTTTCTGACAGAGAACCAGATAAAAACTCTCATTCCAATTCAGAATTTCTATCCTTGTTTCTTGAAGCAAAGCGGGTTGAAGGGTGTTCAATCCGCACCATAGATTATTACCGGTCGACGATTGATAAAATGTTACAAAAAATAACAATCCCGGTAAGAAAATAACAACGGAAGACATGAGGCAGTATCTTTCTGAATATCAGCAAATTAATAACTGCAGTAAAGTTACCGTTGATAATGTTAGGCGTAATATTTCCAGTTTCTTTTTCTGGCTTGAAGAAGAAAACTATATTCTCAAGAGTCCAATGAGACGGATCCACAAGATCAAGACAAATACACTTGTCAAAGAAACCATATCTGATGAGGATATAGAAAAACTTAGGGATAACAGTGATTGTGCCAGAGATCTTGCTAGGGTTGATCTCCTGTATTCCACCGGAATACGTGTGGGAGAACTTGTGAATCTGAATATCTGTGATGTTAATTTTTCGGCTCGTGAGTGCGTCGTTTTGGGTAAAGGGGGAAAGGAGCGCAGAGTCTACTTTGATGCAAAGGCAAAATTACATCTGTAGGATTATTTAAGAGGTAGAACAGACGACAATCCAGCTCTTTTTGTTACCATGGATGCTCCCTATGACAGATTGAAGATCAGTGGTGTCGAAATCCGGATCAGAAACCTTGGCAGGAAAGTTGATCTTAAAAAAATTCATCCTCATAAATTTCGTAGAACTATGGCTACCAGGGCAATCGATAAAGGAATGCCAATTTAACAAGTTCAGAAAATACTTGGACATGCGCAGATTGACACTACTATGCAGTATGCCATTGTTAACCAGGGAAACGTTAAAATTTCTCATCAGAAGTACATTTCTTAATTGATCTCATATATTTGTCGAAAAAATATAAAATTGCCTTTGGATTTGTAAAAAGTATACCTATAATCATTAATAGAGGGGTAACTTATGGCAAATTGGAATATTAAGAAAAAGAACGGAGATAATGTCATATTTAGTGATAACTCTGTGAATAGAAGAACAGAGAACAGAAGTAATAATTCTGCTCAGGAAAGTAATTTTTTCAATAATTCTTTTACTTCCACATCAACCAACAGTGTGTTTATGGATGATCAACTTATTTATGAAGATCGCGGTTATAACAACCAACCCAATAAAGTAGTTACCAATAGGATTCCGGAACTCCTTAAAGAAGAAAGAAAAGCAAATAACAGAATTATCATTGCTCTATTTGTGTTGGCATTCTTTTTTGCTCCCCCGATGTTTATTCTGATGGTGATTTTCAGAATGTTAGGTTGTATGAAAACCAGGTGATTGTATATTGTTTAATCGAATTTTAGCGTTAAGAGGAGTTGTTGGTCGATAAATTAGGATTTGTAGGAATGGATGATAAGTGAAAAGATCATGGAAGTACGCAAAAATTGGATATGTGTGTATTGTAGAACGAGGAGGTTCTCCTAGACCGATAGACCAGTTTATTACTAATGATGTAAATGGTATAAATTGGATAAAAATAGGCGATGCAACAGAATCTATGTATATCACACTAAAACAGCCCAAAGAATTATTCCTGAAGGAGTCAAGAAATCTCGATATGTCAAACCAGGAGATTTTTTGCTATCAAATTCCATGAGTTTTGGTCGGCCATACATATTGGCAATAGACGGTTGCATACACGATGGATGGCTTGTTTTAAGAGATGAGAACAAAATATTTGATAAGAGATTTCTCTTCTATTATTTAAGTTCAAAACCTACATATGAAAAATTCAGATCTATGGCTGTTGGAGGAGTAGTAAATAATCTTAATAGCGAAATGATTCGTGGTGTTTTTGTGCCTGTCCCAGATAAGTTGGAACAATCAGAGGTTGCAGATATGCTCGATAAAGTTAAGAACATCATAACTTTACGAAAACATGAAAACCAAAGACTTAACGAACTTATCAAAGCCCTATTTGTTGAGATGTTTGGTTCTTGTTTAAATAAGGTATTAATTGGGGATGTCATTTCAATTTGTCGGGGAGCTTCACCAAGACCAATACAAGCATATATAACTGAATCTTTAGAAGGGGTTAATTGGATTAAAATTGGGGATGTATCTGAGAATTCTCTTTACATAACTAAAACTGCAGAAAAAAATACCTTAGAAGGTGCGAAAAAATCAAGAGCAGTTCATGCTGGCGATTTTATACTTTCAAATTCAATGAGTTTTGGAAGACCTTATATATTAGGTATAGATGGATACGTACATGACGGTTGGCTTATTCTCTCGAATTTCAGAGATACATTTAATGAACTTTATCTCTACTATGCTCTTAGAAACGAATATGTTCAACAGCAGTTTCATGGCAAAGTTAATGGAGCTACAGTTAAGAATCTTAATAGCGATTTGGTAAAAGCAACATATATTCAAGTCCCAGATATGTACAGTCAAAAAGTGTTTGTCGATTTTTTAACAACAGGCCGACAAATCAAAAGTTGTTGTTCCATCAAAAATAAAAAATGCGATATTTGCTATAATGCTATCGGTGAGTTTCGGACAAATTACATCAATATAAAAAATACATTGTTACAGATAAGCAAAAGGAAATATCATGAAATTATTACCTAAATTGATCAGCGGTTATAGTGAACTGATTGAAAAAAATTTTGCTTATGTAGACAAAACAAAATTTATTGAACTCATTGAGAAACGAGGGTTAAAAGTACCTTTGTTTTTGCGACCAGGAAGATTCGGTAAAACTCTTTTTACAGATCTGCTGGCACAATATTATGATCTCAATTCAAGAGATAATTTTGAAAAGCTGTTTTCCAAAACTTATATAGGAATTAATCCAACCCCTCAGAGAAATTCGTTCTATATTCTGCGAATGGATTTTTCTGGTATTGATCAGAAAAATCTGGAGGAAAATTTTTTCTTGTCGGTTAAGCAGTCTCTTGTTAATTTCTGTTTAATGTACAGAAACTTAAACATTTCAATTGATGAAAATATCCATAGTTCTGCTGCACTAATCGGAAACTTCTTTTCGGAATTCAGAGCGGCAAGACTGCATTCTTCAGATCGTATATTCATGATCATTGATGAGTATGATAATTTTGCAAATGGTGCTCTTGATGCCGACACGGATAAATTCACGGGAATTAATTCAGTTGAAGGTTTTATCATAAATTTTTACGTCAGACTGAAAGCAGAATCAAATATGCCAGAATCTGCGATAGAGAGATTTTTCATAACTGGTGTATCATCGATAATGATTAACTCAGTAATATCCGGTTTTGATTATGACAATATTTCCCAGGATCCTCTTTTCAACGAAATGGCAGGTTTTACTGAGAATGATGTCAGAGATTTAATTCACCAGACAATAGATCTGAGTATTTATAGCGGCAGTTTTACTGAAGATGAGCTTATTGCCAAAATGAAACTGTTATTTGACGGCTATTCATTTTGTAAAAATGCAAAAAATCATTTGTTCAACTCATCACTTACAGTCAATTATTTACAGGAAGTTATGAACAGAGGAGAGTTGATCAGCAGTTATACTGATGAAACAGTTAACCTGGATATTTTAAAATTTCGCAGATTGATGGAACTTATAAATATTCAGGCACGGATGAAAATTGTCCGTGCTATCGCAAAAGTTGAAGAAGATAATCCATCCGGATATATATACGGCATCCTTGAAAAAAATGTCAATCTTAATGCTGAGGGAGAATATACCATGAGTCATGGTGTTTCTATGCTGTTTTATCTTGGATATTTGACTTACGGACTTGATGAATTCGGGGAACTTGCTTTCAAAGTGCCCAATTTATTTTACCGAAAAATGTTTCTGAAATATTATCCGTCAGGTTGTTTCCGCCAAAATGCATAATCAGAAATGCCGAAAAAAGTTGTTAGGTAAAGACTGATCAAGATAGCGAATTAGTTGGCAGGTTTATTTATCGCTTTTTTAGCATTGTATGACAACACCAATAGATTGATATAGCACATCACTTTTCGTGATGTTCCCTTCCCCGTAGAGTTCAAATTCGGTTTGTAGATTTAATTCAAATGTGAATCATTACCTGCGAGCCCACAGAAGGCAATCTATCTTTTTGATGTTACTTATCGATACATAATCCGGGTGTCGCTGACCTGCTAGATTGTTCAAAAAATTACCATTAGTCTGTCTTTTTTCTTAATCAAGATCTGTTGTTTGCAGTGATTTGACTGCTCCTATCTTTTGGAGCTCATTTGATTACAAAAAATTAAATGGTCATGTCTAAAAAATAATCAACAGATCTAAAAAACTCTGTTACTAATGATTGTAATAAGGCCAATTGTAGCTACCTTCTCAGGTTGATTAGAAGGTTGATTGAGAACATGAACAAGCAGAATCTGTTAAAATTTTATGATCTTTTTTTAATATTTTGGGGTGCATACTCCATATTAGGATTAGTATCGATTATTATGCATAAATATCCTGACAAGTATGGAAGGGAAATATAACAGTAGAGAACTTTTTCAATCGTTCTCATTTGTTATGATGGTTGATTTTGAAACATCTCCTTTGGATTGTCTGACACCACAGTCTGTGAATTGGAGTATATTAAAATTGTAGGATAATATATGGAGATGATAGTTGAAAGAGGTTTAGAAGGACTTATTTCCGTTTTTCCCGAAATGCCGCAAAGAGGGCACATAGTCAGATTCGGCTCTTTTCCTTTTATTGATCTTTCAGATATTCGTCCGATCGAATGGATTGTACTTGATGTAAGAACCGGTGAATCCGGCCGAACAGAGGTTCTTCTGCTGAGCCGCTACGGGCTTTACTGCAAGAAGTTTCATCATAGGTTTTGCAGAATAACCTGGGAAATCTCGCAGCTGCGCAGATGGCTTAACGGAACATTTGTCAGAAAGGCTTTTTCTGAAGAGGAGCAGAAGTTGATTATGGTGTCTCATCTGCAGAATGAAGACAGCCGCCAGTTCGGAACTTCCGGAGGAAACAACACTGATGATCGGGTATTCTGTCTCAGTCTGGCTGAATTTTACCGCTACTGCACCAGAAAAGTGGAGTGGTTGTGCCGTCCTACACCCTACAGCCGTAAGCAGGGAATTGGTGCTTATGCTGATCCTGACGGATATGGATGCTGGTGGCTGCGCTCACCCGGAGGAAATCCGAACTATATTGTCATAGTGGATTCTGACGGAACTGTCAATGATCTCGGCCGCTATATGCTTAACGGCAGTGAATCGGTACGTCCTGCTTTACGGCTTCTGCTGTAGTCCTAAACTGGAGAAATATCTGTTTTGTCCGACTAAAAAAATGATCTGAATTATAATTTGCCGGTACTGTGATGTACATCTGCCTTTGTCTTATTGTATGATCCTACTGTATCTATGAAAATCAAGGGTTTTCTATGAAGTTGCTGCTGTCGCTTGTTATCGGTGTTTTTATTCTTTCCGTCTCTGTACTGCTTGGGTGGTATATTTCTGAAAAATGCCGTTCCGGTACTGAACTTTCATTTCATGCTTTCAACGGGAGCGGAACAAAGTTTAAGATCCGGTTCGATTCCGACATTGCAACTTTTGACAGCAGAAAGGTTTATTCAAAGAAAGGCGGAGAAGAACTGAACGGCGGCGGTTACGACATAATCTATACTTTCAGAGGCGTTAAACCGGGGGAAACAATTTTCAGGGTGGAGAAACGGTCTGCCAAGAAGAACAAGGATTATATCTATACCATGACTGTTGATGAACAGCTTAAAGTGAAGATTGAGGAGCTTACAGTGGATAATTTGGATCGTATGACTATTACGGTTCCTTCCCTTGTGGTTAAAAGCAACGGAAAAACTTTATATGCATCACTGGAGGATAATCCGTCCGCCAGAGATTTTGTAAAAAAACTCAGCACCGGCAGCATAACCGTGGAAATGGATGACTACGGCAATTTTGAAAAGGTGGGTGAACTGCCCTGGAAAATAAAAAGATCCGACCGTGAGATAACCGCGGTTCCCGGTGATATTATTCTGTATGAAGGGAACAAAATAACCATATACTATGATCAGAATTCCTGGAATTTCACCAGACTGGGCAGGCTCGGAAACAAGTCTACCAGGGAGCAGATGCTTGAATTTCTAGGTGAAGGTAAAACCAGCGTGTCGTTTTCAATTGAGTGGAGCGAGTAGATCTCGTGACTGTTTTATGTGTTGATTGGGTATAACCGGGATTGTGGGAGAGTAATGAAATATCTGGCATTATTTGTTGCAGCGATCGTTTTTGCTGCAGTGATTGTTCCGTTAACCCGTGCAGCATCTGAAAAAGCAGCTCAGCAGGCCGAAATATCCCTGTCATCCTTTGGAGGCAGCGGCTCCAGTTTCTCACTGAAACTGGATTCTGATATTGTCTCCTACGAGAGGATGAAAAAATACGATCAGCCCGGCGGAGAAAAACTCAAAGGAGGCAGATATGATATTGTCTACTCCTTCAAAGGTCTTAAACCGGGAGAGACGACTTTCATTGTAGAGGAACGTTCAGTCCTGCTGGGAAATACCGATTATGTCTACAGTCTGAAAGTGGATGAAAGCCTTAATGTCAGCGTTAAACAGATATCTTCATACGATGCGGATAAAAAGGCGCTGGAAACCTCGAAACTGGTGTTATCGTATAACGGCAGCGTTATGAAGGCCGCTTTTGAAGACAACCGTGCAACCCGGGAATTACTGGCAAAGATGAGCACCGGTCCGGTGAAGGTTGAATTCGAGCGAAACGGGGACAGTTTGATGGCCGGTGAACTTCCGTGGAAGCTCGCTGTGGAGGATCGAAACATTACTGTTCAACCGGGTGATATTCTGGTGCAGAAGGGAAGGGCTGTTTCCATTAATTACGGCACCGGTGAAGGTCGTTTTACCAGACTTGGTACAATTGCTGATCTGAAAGGGGAACAGATCTCTGAATTTCCCGAAAATGAAAAATCAACTGTAATTCTTTCTATTGAGAGCAGAGAGTAGTAACACTGCTGTTAAGATCTGTTTAAGGAGCCGCCATGATAGAAATCAGATATCTGTTGCAGGAAATTATCCGGCGTGACGGCGTCGGCGCCTTGTCCCGACATCCCAAGAAACTGTACAACAGACTGCTGCTAGCTGAAATAGAACCCAGAGAGGCTGCCGCGGTTGCGGTTACACTGCTGGCCGGGATCCCCGGAATGATTGCTGCAGATCCCTCCTTGAACAGTGAGCAGGTTGCCGCACTGATCTCTGATCGCTGTGCTCTGGTACCGGAAATGTCGCAGCAACTGGCGCAGATGTACAGGGAACTGCTGACGGAAAACGAGGTCAGGGACAGCTTTGATCTCAACAGCGGATTCTATGCCTTCTGCCGCAAAAACTGGAGTGTAGAAGCTGTCGGGATCTACCGGTGGTTTGAACCTACCGTCGCTGAAGAACAATCCTGCATGGTTACGGCACAAATTGAGTTTGCGGTCCGGGATTTGCAGAAGTCAAAGGACAGTCTGGCCGCGCTGCTCGAACTTGATCCCTACGTCAAGGGTAAAAAAATTGTTGAATTCTATAAAACAGAGTTTTCCGGAATATTGGAGGAGAAACTCTCCGGATATGTCAGATCTGAAATTCAATCCCACGGTTTTGAACTGCTGGATCCTGAAAACTATCCTTTTGAAGAGCTGATTGTGAAACTGTGCACCGAAAGAGGACTGAGTCTGGTTGATCTAGAACTTGATATTGACTGTTCCTGGTGAGAAAAGTAGCCTTTTATCTTAAATCAAAAGGCCGGCGGAAATATCCGCCGGCCTTCCTTAATCTTATCCGGCAGAAAAAGCCGGACGGCTGTCACCTCTTCGACTAGTCAAGCAGGTGAACGTGAAGACGCTTGATAACCTCGTCGCCGTCTTTTGCATCAACCAGGAAGCACAGACTGTGGAGGCTTGCACCGTAGCAGATCATTCTTACGTTAACATCGAAGATTGCAGAGAATACTTTTGAACCGGTACCGGTTGAGTAGCTCATGTCATTACCGATGATGGCAATAAGAGTCAGACCTTCTTCAACAGTTACGTTGCAAACTTCTCTCAGATCGTTGAGCAGTGCATCGCTTAAAGAGGACTTACCGTCTGAATTACCGCCTGAGAAGCCGTTATCTACAGTGATTGCGATTGAAACTTCAGAGGTTGTAACCAGATCAACTGACAGACCGTGTTTTGCAAAGATCCCGAAGATTGTAGCCATAAAACCGCAGGCTCCGGCCATCTTGAATGATTTAAGGGTCAGCAGGACCTGATCTTTTCTCATTGCAACTGCACGGAAGGTTGGTTTTGACTGGGTTTCAGTTCTGATCCAGGTACCGCCTGCTGCAGGGTTCTTGCTTGAACCTACGAATACAGGGATATTTCTTCTTGATGCAGGCTGAATTGTTGCAGGGTGCAGAACCTTGGCACCGAAGGTTGCCATTTCAGCAGCTTCGTCGAAGGTAAGCTCTGGGATTGGATGAGCGGTGCTTACCAGACGAGGATCGGTGGTGTAGATACCTGGAACATCGGTCCAGATTTCAACTTCAGATGCATCGATTGCTTCACCGATCAGAGCTGCTGAGTAGTCTGAACCGCCGCGACCGAGAGTGGTGGTTCTGCCTTCAGCATTGGCACCGATGAATCCCTGGGTGATTACGATGTGATCTTTAACCAGGTTGGCAAGTTCCTGACCTGCCTGTGTTCTGATTACTTCGATGATTGGGGCAGCTCTACCGAATACACTGTCGGTTCTCATAACCTTTCTAACGTCGAACCAGCAGGCTTTAACTCCTCTCTGTTTCATCAGTTCGGTAAAGAGTTTGGTTGACATTAATTCACCGTTTGAAATGATGCGGTCAACCAGTGCTGTATTGGTCTGCATGCTTGCTTCGTGTGCAAGTGCTCTGATATCCTTGATGTGTTTTTCAATTTCTTCGGTGATTTCTTTAGGGTGGCCGAGACCTTCCAGAATGTTTTCCTGAATAGCGATGATCTTCTGGATAACAGCTTCCTGACCTTCCTTGTCCAGCTGACCGTTTGCCAGTTCAACCAGCAGATTGGTTACACCTGAACTTGCACTTAATACCACTACGTGGGTTGCCGGATTACCTAAAACCACATTGGCACAGTTTTGCATTGCTTCATAGTTTGCAACACTGGAACCACCAAATTTTGCGACACATAAATTGCTCACAAGAACTCCTAATCTTTATAAATTCAATTATTATTGAAAGAAGCATCAAGGCGGGAAATTGATTGATTACCGCCAGAAGCTCTTCACATCTGTGACAGCCCAAAGGATTCAGCCTTTGTAGCCGGTCCGGCGGCTTCAGACTCCGCGGAACCTCGGCGTTACATCCCCTCGGACTGTTTCTACGAAATCTGAATTTCTCCACAGCTTACCTGAGTAACGCGCCTCTTCTGGTGTTATTTTTTGATAACGGTCACATTATAGTGTTTTTAATCTGTGTACGCAATAATCTGAAGTGCTTCCTTCATGATTTTTTTGCGCCGCCCGGTATAGATCCGGAAAATAGATGGATAACCGGCTGTGATTTTTTTGGAACTGCTTCTAGATCCTGTTAATTTTCACTATACTGTCTGTGACTTATGCAGCTGATGTTACCTGATTTACTGAAAAGTTTTGTGCAATGTTATTCTGAAGGAGGACAGTATGGGTAATGTAATCACTATCAATGAAGGCAGACCGGATCGGCTCAGTCTTGCCATGTCCAATCAGGGAACCAGGGTTTTTCTGGATCTGCTGGTGGAATGCGCACTATCCCGGGAACTGACCTGGTCCCAGTTTGATTTGATTGATTTTCTCTGCGAGAGGATCAACATTAATATTACTGCTCCGGGAACTGTTTCCTTTGATATTGAAGAAATGCCCTGGGATGCAGGATGTGTCTGTGAAGACAAATTGTTCATGCTGAATCTTACAGAAATGGCGAAGGACCCGCAGATGTGGAAAACTCTTGTTTACCAGCCGGAGGAAGACATTGTTTTTCCATGGCTTGATACGTTTGCACAGATGATCGGAATGTTCAGCATTGAAAATTCCGGCAGAGAATATCCGTCTGATCCGCGTAAAACAAAACTGCACTTTAAAAAAGGCCCGGGCTGGAAGGCCTGCTTTGATGAAGAGCATAACGTTTATACAGCTGAGCGCAGCTGGCGCGGTTTTTATCAGCTCACAGAGATTGATCGGGATACCTATGAGAGACTGGGAACCGACGCCATAGGGAATGACTCGCCGACTGAACTTATCGGCAGAGGCAGGGAACTGTTTCATTCCGATGATGATTACTATACCATGCCGTACTGCTCGGTGCATGACGAACACTATGCGGAAATTGCCCCCTGGTCTGATGCCATCAGAAGGGCTGGTTTAATGTAAAGACAAATCAGCAGAATTACAAAAAAGCCGGTATGTGCTGCAATGTCAGTCAGTCTACCGGCTTATTCGTAATGTTCGGGGCAGGAACTGTACCTTTACTTCAGTAAAGCTCTGAGGTTGTTCTGCTCCTCGGTATAGTGTTTCAGTTTTTCCTGAAGACTGTTTTTTCTTTCATCCATTGTCTTCAATGATTTTTCGTGCTGCTGCTGATCCCATTTGCTGAGTTTCTGAATGTGAAGCAGTCGGTTGGAACCTGCAACTCTGGCGTAGAAATCATTGATTTCGAATGCACCGTAGACATTTTCATGAGTCATGGCCTTTCTGCAGTCGTCACCGCAGGAGATTATTTCCTTCTTTTCCTCGCCCGGCTTTAACGGGGTCATGAACGGATAGTACAGATTTTCCACGGTATAATAAGGAACATCTCTGCCGTCAGCCTTGATATTGATGGTCATGCTGAGTTTGCTCAGAGAAAAATCCCTGGTATCGTTTTTGAAAATAAGGGCGATATGCGCCGGATCTTCCGGAATTTTCTCAAGTTTAACGGTGATCTTTTTAAGTACCTCACCGATGTAGTCCTGGATTATCAGACCATCACCTACGTCCGCATTTGGAAGGACGAAGGAAAGATCTGATTCGGCCATCTGCATTTTCTTAATCTGGGCGAGGATCTGCTCAGCCTTTTTACCGTCTTCGATTTTTCTGGCTGCATCTCCGGCGAACTCCAGATTGCGCTTCCTGTTATTCAGGAAAGCGCTGATGAGTTCGTCATCATTAAGTCCGTCCAGTGCTTCAGCCGCAAATTCCAGTGCTTCGGAATTTGCACCGAAGAAGGACATGAACTTCATTACCTCATCCTTGTGCTTGAGCTTTGAGATCATCAGAACTCTTTTAATTTCCTCAAGCTCCTTTTCGTCTCTGCGATCAAGATCGAGAGCCTTGACTTTCTCATGGAATTTGTCAAATTCAGCCTTTTTAGACATAAATTCCTGTTTTGCCTCTTCTTTGGCATCAGCAGCAAGAACCTGGAGCGACCAGCCTGAAAGCAGTGCGCTGACAGTAAAAGCGATAGCTAAAAATCTGGTTTTCATAGTTTAGTTGCCTCCAAAGGTTGATTTGTTGTCTTCATCTGATACGGATATTCCCGTAAGAGATTCAATTCTGGCAAGTGCTTCATCGGTAAGTTTAACAGCGTCGGTTCCAATGGCACTGCAAGCCTCTGATCTTCCGGATTTGCTGTAATAGAATTCCTGTCTGCTTTCTGCATACTGTTTGAAATCCTGCAGATCGTTGATCATGTACGGATCTCTAAGATCGCTGTAGACATTTACCGCGTATTCACTGCCATCGGCCGGATTGTAGAAAACATACCACTGTGGTCTGCATTCGTAGCCTTCCTTAACCTTCTCGGATGCCCATGACGAAACTTCGACTGTTGCGGTTTCACCGGATGCAATACCTCCGGCAACTTTTGTTTCACCAAGATAGTTGGTATCAACTGCCAGCGAGAAGGAGCTTATTGCCTCCTTGTTGCTGTTTTTGATAGTTACAAGCAGGGATTTTTCTTTCGCAGGATTAACCGAGCAGGAGAATTCCACATTATTGAAACGATCAGCCTCCTGTTTTATTTTATCCAGTCTCTGCTGTTCATATTCGCTGATCTGTTTGTTTTTACCGCCGCATAGATCTGATGGTTTTCTGAATTTAATCATCTCAATGGAATATTTCATCAGATCAAGATTGATGCTGTTGCGGATGTAGTTTTCCTTCCATTCATTTCTTACAATTTTGATGATCTCGGAGGCTTTTCTTCCGTCGATCATTTTATTCTGGCTGTTGTTGCCGCGATACCATGAAAGGAATGCAATTCTGTCTTCTGTGTCGTAGCTTTTAATCACATCCATGAGACTGTCTTTCTGTGATTCCCTGTTTCCGCTGAGATCAAGAACAGGATCGCCGCATCCTGTCAGCATCAGTGCCATACCGGCACAGGCCAGGGTTCTGATAATTGAAATGTATCTTTTCATTCTTAAATTTTCCTTTGGCAAAATTTTTTACAGGCTTATGTTCTTGCGAACAGTAACGTTCTGCTGCTGTGAATTTGCAGGTGCAGCTGTGCTTGAAGACGGAGCGGCCTGATCCGAAGATTTGATAACCTTCTGCACGGTAGTTCCTTTTGGTTCGGATTTTTTCTGTACTTTTGCCGCCTGTGCAGCTGCCAGACGTCTTTTTCTTTCCGCATCCGCTTTCTTTTTCTTTTCAGCCAGCAGCTGCTTCTGTTTCTTGTTCATAAGTTTTTTGGCATCTTCTACGAGTCTGTCCAGATCTTCCACTGCATATTTCTGCTTTTCCGCCTCAAGAATATCTTCACAGCTCTGCTGGGTATAGCAGGTATATTCAGCTACATCCTGCAGAACTCCGTCAGGACGGTAGATGAACATGTTGAGTTCAAAATAGGCATTGTTATGGCTCAGCAGCGGACTGAAACTGAAAGTATAAACGCCGATCCGGTGAATGTAGTCGGTTGCTTTTATTTCACGTAATCCTGAAATTGCCTTATTTACTTCGTCAATGTCCACGGAATAGAAGGTCTGCCACGGTTCTCCGAGTTTGGCTTTAACCACGGCCTCGGTATCCTGGTTGAGATTGAACTGGTGAACCTCTTCAGTGGAGAGATGTGTACCGCAACAGCCGGTTAACGCAGCTGACACAAATGCAGCGCACAAAAATTTTGAAATTTTCATAAAATGTCTCTTTAGATTGTATAAAATTTTATCCCGTCAGAGCGTCTGCTCAAACAGAAAAAGATTATATACTAGAAAAACGTCAGAGTGTAACATTTTTGGGAAAAATTGAGCATATTTTATCCAATCAGGTTAGGTTGGACTAGGGAGCTCTGTCGTGAATATCTATAATCGTTTTTGGGGACGTTATCATTAGCTGACTTGCCGCCGATCCTTCCGCCGGTAGCGAAATTCTGCTGAATGTGAATATTTCCGGGAACCTTGTAAAATCAGCTGTTCTGAGAAAATAAATATCTGATGATTTTTTCTTATTTATAGAATGTTAGCTGGATCTATCCGTTTCGATCTGCATATTCGATGAGAATTACTATCAGTTTTTACGGTATGATTCAGGCGGATAATGGCTGATAAACCGCATGAAGACTGAATTTACCATCTGAATTGTATCTTACTTAGTCAGCTGTTTTATTTATTTTGTTGTTGCATTTTGATTTCAGGTGATTATAATAACTAATTAGTTAGCTAGGGGTAACTGACATATTACTCCGGCCGTTGGCTTTGAACTGAATAGAGGATGATGTACGCTATGCTGGCTGGTCTGCTGGATCCTGTAAAAATTGAACTGCTGCTCGGCTCTGTCCGGGTTACCAGCTTTATTCCCGGTCGGATCCGCTGTTACAGCAGTCTGATCCTGAACAACGAAAAAAATGCCGGGATGCTTGAAAATCTGTTCCGCCGGCAGGAGGGGATCTCCGAATACAAGATCAACACCCGCACCGGTTCAGTTCTGATTGTCTACAAGGACTGTCTGCTTTCTTCCGATCCGTTTCTGCAGAAGATTGCAAACCGTCTGGAAAAACGTTTTATGAAGGTGACAGCACGATGAAATCCAGTTTGATTTATCTCGGGGCGGCACTGGCTCAGCCGCTGATCCTGTTTCTGATTAGAAAAATCGGCGGTGCCGGTATGAACAGTGTACAGCTGCCGTATTTCCGTATGGTTCATGAGCTGGACGGTCGTGTCAGATATTTCAGTGAACTTATGAAGGACCGTGAGTTCTGCCGCCTGTTTGATGAAAAATTAAATTCTCTTCCTGGTATTACCGGTGTCAGGAGCAATCCTCTCACCGGTACTTCTCTGGTTACCCATACACTGTCAAAAAAAGGGATCAGAGAGATTTTCGACAAGCTTAACAAAGATCTGCGTGAACAGTTTCAATCTGCATGGAAGCCGTCGCCGGTTGCAGATCTGTTGCGTTCTTTTTTATCTAAGGATCAGTCTGAAAAAGGTTTAAAAGGGACAGGCGCAGCAGGTGGTAATCGCGGTCAGCGTTCAGGATTGAAAGACAGCGGATTTCCGGTAAGTATTGCAGGTCCGGGCGGTTTTATGAGTAACAGTACGTTAAGGGAGAGCTTTTTTGACAACATGTCAGCTCTCAGCCGCAAGATTAATGCTCATACATCAGGTTATTTTGATCTTGCCTCACTGATCGGAATCGTTTTGATTGCAAGAGGATTGTACAAGATTGTCAGTCTCGGACAGCTGCCGAACGGTCCGCAGCTTGTCTGGTGGGGTTACAGTTTATTTAGAACGAGAGATTTGAATGTCAGAAATTTACCATTGCGTTCTCAGGATCCCCGCTGATCTCGGAATAAAACGCAGATCTCTTCTGGAGGTAAAAGCCAGAAGTCTGAAGGGAGTCGTGAGCGCCTGTTCGGAGGAGAACGGGCGGTTCAGTGTTTATTTTAATGAACCGGGAGCCAGGGAACTTGTTACCAGAATGCTTGCCGGATGTTTCAGTGCAGCTCCGGTACGAACGGATACGCAGAAAACGGCTGAAAGTGATCCGGAAAGCGAGGCCAGGGCCTGCAGAACCAATGCAATCGTGTCACTGGGAGGGTTTGCCGTCCTTGAACTGATTAAGCGGACCCTTCCTTCTTTCTTTTCACGGCTGTCGCTGCTGCGCAGCCTATTTGTGGTTCTGATTTCACGACAGATCATAAAAAACGGTGTTACCGGACTCATAGAAGACAAGTCCCCTAATGCCGATACCCTTACGGCAACGGCTGTTGTCGCCTCCCTTCTTGCCGGTAAACCTGAATCCAGTCTTTCTCTGCTTGTTCTTTCCAATTTTGCTGAAATGCTTTCCCTTTCTGCCGCTGAAAAAGCCAGAAAACACATATCCCATCTGCTCAATCTGAAAGAGAAGTTCATCTGGAAAATAGTAGACGGTACGGTGGTTAAGACTCCAATCCAGCAGGTTAAAGTCCACGATCAGGTGGTGTTCTACCTTGGAGAGAAGATCAGTGTCGACGGTATTGTAATTTCAGGAAGTGCCTCGGTGGATCAGTCATCCCTCACCGGTGAATATGTTCCATCCTACAAGCAGAAAGGAGATCAGGTTTTTGCCGGAACCGTGGTGCAGAGCGGTCAGCTGGTTGTGGAGGCCCACAAGGTCGGCGATGATACCAATCTGGCCAGAATTGTGCACATGGTTGAGAATGCCCAGAACCGCAGGGCTCCGTTCCAGAATTTTGCCGATCGTATGGCAAATATGCTGGTTCCTATTTCATTCCTGTCTGCCGCTGCAGTCTATGCTGCAACCAGGGATGTCCAGCGTGTTCTGAATATGTTCTTTATCGATTTTTCCTGCGGACTGAAACTGTCGACAGCCACGGCTTTTTCCGCCGCCATCAGCCGGGCGGCCCAGATCGGGATCCTGGTAAAGGGGGGAAATTTCATTGAATCTTTGTCTGATATTGACACGGTGGTGCTTGACAAGACCGGTACCATCACGGGGGGACATCCGGAGGTTACCGACATAATTACCGCCGACGGAGTGGAACCGCGCGATTTGGTGATGCTGGCATCAGCCGCAGAAAGAAGCTCCTCCCATCCTCTTGCTGAATCCGTTTTGAATTATGCGAGAGCGAACAGTATTGATATTCCGGACAATGCGGTTACCGATGTGGTGGTTGGGCGCGGGATCAGAGCCCATCTGACCATGTCGGGCCAGGAGTACGAGGTACTCGTCGGCAGCAGAATATTTATGAATGATAATGAGATTGCGGGACTTGAATCAATTTCGATCCCTGCAGGTTCCTGGAACGTCTTTTATGTGGCCAGAAACGGCAGAGCAATCGGAGCTGTGATTATTTCCGATCCGATCCGCAAGGATCTCAAACGGGCCATCAACCGCATGAGAAGGGACGGTATAGACGAAATTATCATGCTTACCGGTGATTCGAAGCAGAATGCCGAGGCAGTAACGAGACAGCTTGATCTTGACGGCTACCAGTCAAACATGCTGCCGCAGGATAAGGCTGATTTTATCGCCCGTAAACAGATCGGTTCCCGTGTGCTGATGGTGGGCGACGGCATTAATGATGCACCTGCCCTTGCCTATGCGGATATCGGTGTTGCCCTGGGTGGTAAATCCACGGATATTGCTCTGGAATCTGCAGATATCACCATCACTTCGGATGAACCGCTCAAACTACCGGACATTATTTCCCTGAGCAGGAAAACTCTGCATCTGGTGAGACAGAATTTTGCCATAACCATCGCTGTCAATTCGATGGCTCTGCTGCTTGGCGCTCTGGGAAAGATTAATCCTCTGCTGGCTGCAACCATTCACAATACAGCAACCGTGGCAGTGGTGCTTAACAGTTCAAGGCTTCTGTTTGAGAAGACGGGAGCAAGGAAGACAGGACAGACCAGGAGCGGCAGTGAAGCCGCCGGTGAAATCTAATATTTAGGAGAAACAGTATATGCTTTTAGACAAGAATTTTTTGATCGGGGTCGGCCTCGGAATTGCCGCCGGTGCAGTGGGTTATAAACTGTACAATGAACACAGACAGACCATACTTGAGTCTCTTGACAATCTCAAGAACAGAATGTGTCCCGGAGCCGGCAGTGAGGTGGCAGTCACCGAGCAGCAGACCACTGAAATTGATCTTGCTGAACTTGAAAAACAGAAGGAGCATTTGGAGGATTTGATTGCCGAGCAGCAGATGAAACAGGCTGAGCAGAACGCATCCAAGGCATAGAGCTTCACGTTTTCTTATTTTGTACTCAAACGCTAAAAACGGGATATTTCGGTCCCGTTTTTTTTGTGCGTAAAACAGGGTATTTTGGGTTTTATCCTATCAGCAAAACATCCGAAACTGTGAAAAGCCTGAATCTGACTCAGGTATTTTCAGCTCTACCGTATAACGGCGGAATGTACAGCCGGGATCCCGGGAGCTTTGATTACTTTGCCGGATATGGCAGACAGGATACAAAAAAAAGTTCTGCCTGGGCAGAGCTTTCTATGAAATTAATTCACCGGTACGGCTGTTACCCGGTGTTCCGGCAGACAGTCATCACTGTTTAATTACTGCCCGGCAGTTATATCAGTCCGGTCTAGCTGTTCTTTTTTTCAAGATCCTTGTTAACCATGGAGGCTACGCAGGAATCAGACCATACGTTAAGAGATGTCTCCAGCATATCGATCACCGCATAGATCGGAAGAATCAGACCCATAAGCATTACCGGAATATCCATGGAGGCAAGAAGACTCATCGCCAGAAAATAGCATCCCATAGGGACCCCGGCATTGCCGATGGCTGCCAGTGTTGCAATAAAAATCCATACTGCCATGGTGCCTGCTGAAATATCCACCCCGGCATTCTGCATAAGATAGATAACGGTAATGAAAATAAATGCCGCACAGCCGTTCATATTGATGGTTGTACAGATCGGAAGTACAAAGCGGCTTACCGATGATCTGACACCGCAGTTGTTTTCGGCACATTTCATGGTAACCGGCAGGGTGGCGGCGGATGATTTTGAGAAGAAAGCTACGGTCAGAGCAGTCATCATTCCCTTGAAAACCTTTAAAGGATTAAGTTTTTTGCAGAGAAGAAACAGCGGCAGAACCACGAACATCTGCACCAGGTTGGCTGTAATCACCGTGGCAAAATAGCCGCCGAGACCTTTCAGATCTACGCCGGTTTTAAATTCGGCCACGCACTGGGTTATAAAGCCGAATATACCGATCGGCAGGATCTTTATCAGCCAGTTTACGATTACAAAAAGCATCTGCTGCAGAGCGTTGAAGAAATTAACAATGGTATCTCTTGCCCTGCCTTCCTGAATGTGATTTATGGCAGCACCGAAAAGCAGTGCCACAAAAAGTACCGAAAGCACCTTTCCTTCAATAAACGGTCCGAAGATATTGTCAGGGAAGGTATTAACAAGATTGCCGACGTAGGAGATATCATTGTCGTCCGCAAAGATATCCGGGTTCAGATCCGGCTCTACCGCGGAATATACCGAAGGAGAGTAGATGTTGTACAGTATCGCGGCAACGGATGCAGCTAACACGGTGGTGGAAAAAGTGTACAAAAGAACTCTCTTGAATATCAAACGGTTGCTGCCGTCTCCGGCTGCAGAACTGATGGTGCAGATGATTGAAACTGCAATCAGCGGCACAGCTATAAATTTAAACAGACGGATAAAAATCATGGATAGTACATCCGCACTGTAAATTGTAAAATCAATTCCGTACAATCCGTTAATCACGCCCAGAATTATGGCTACAGCATAAGCCAGGATCAGAATGATGCGTTTTTTCTGCTGCGATTTGGTATCGCTCATAATAAACCTCGAACAAAACAAAAATACTACTGCATTTAACGAAGCAGCTCAAAACACGGGAAATTATAACACAGGCGGGATCTTCAAAAATATAGTATTACAGTAGGTAATATCCGGTTTTGCCGTATATGTCATCAGTTTTTTCGGAACAAATGAGTTTATGACTGCCGATCCCCGCGGGCTTTTGTTGCGGTTTATAGTAATTCCGACTGCAGACACACCTGAAGATAGAGGATCATGCATAAAAAAACCTTCCCCGAACGGAGAAGGTTTGAGAACGGTAGATCAGGATCTGCCTATTCCTTTGAAACGATATTCTTAATGAAAATCTTTGAATTTCTGTTGTAGTTGTAGTGACTGGCCTTTTCAAAAGGCAGATCACTCACTGCACCCTCCTCGAATCCGCGTTCCTGGAAGAAATGCGCGGTCTTGGTGGTCAGAACAAACAGTTTTTCGATCCCGCGGTTGAGCGCCTCATGGGTGATTTTCTCGATCAGTATATCCGCACGGTTTGAATTGCGGTATTCCGGATGGATCACCAGACAGGCAAGTTCAGCCATCTTGTTGTCGTAGCAGTACAGAGCGGCGCTACCGATAACCATACCGTCACGTTTAATGATAATGTAGTGGTCGATTTCCAGTTCAAGCTGTTCACGGGCGCGGTGGATCAGTGCGCCGCTTTCCTCGAACGGTCTGATCAGTTCCATCAGTGACGGAATATCGTTTATGGTTGCCTGCAGACACTGTTCAGCACTTTCCTGAACGATCTGGGTGCCGATACCGTCGCGGGTGAACAGTTCCTGGATCAGAGCTCCGTCCTCGATGTGACTTACTAGATGTGATCTAGGTACGCCGGCCTTGCAGGAGGCCACCGCGGCACGCAGATATCTTGCGGTATTGGAGAAATCATCATCTCCGAGTTTGTGCAGATAATCCTCGGCCTCGTCGATGAACAGTTCAGGAACGGTATTTCCGTCGGCATCAAGAATGCCAGGGAAGGAACTGAAGGTGATAAACTTGTCGGCTTTCAGATCGATTGCAATGCGGCTTGCCATATCCTCGGCATTGACGCTGAAGTTTTCTCCGGTAACTGACACACCGATCGGTGAAATCAGAACAATATTGCCGCGGTCAAGTTCATCCTTGATGGCTCGCTTGTTGATTCGCCTTACGCTTCCGCTGTGGCAGAAATCAACGCCGTCAACTACACCGATCGGTTTGGCGGTTACAAAGTTGCCGCTTACCACGCCGATATTGGCGCCCTGCATCGGGGTGTTGGAAATTCCCATCGAGAATTTTGCGGTAAGATCCAGCTGGATTTCTCCGCAGATCCGCTTGATGATCTTAAAGGTCTGATCATCGGAGATCCTCAGATGGCGGTGAAATTTGGAACTGATATTGGCTTCTTCAAGCGCCTGATCAATCTGCGGTTTCGCACCGAAAACCAGAACCAGCTTGATACCCAGACTCTGCAGAATGGCAATGTCGGAAATAACGCTTGAAATGTGGGAATCCTTCAGAGTATCCCCGCCGATTAAAATTACGAATGTTCTTCCGCTGTGCAGGTTTACATAAGGTGCACTGTGGCGGATTGCATCGATGAGTGCTGTATTGGACTGACGCAACTTTAAAAACTCCACCTAGGTAAAAATATGGGTAATTATATCATTATCTATCCGGCTGCATAGCCTTTTTTACAGGTTTTACATACACCTGAATTATGCGACGTATGCAGCACCGGTAAACGGTACGGATCAGAACTGCCGGGAACTGTTTTTCCTGAGTCCTGCTGTCACAGCTGTGAAAATCCGTGCAGTTCAGCCTCCCACATGGCCCGGTATCTTCCGTTAAGCGCCAGCAGCTCCCCGTGAGTTCCTTCCTCAACTATAGATCCGTTTTCAACAAATATAATTCTGTCGTAGTCGGTGACTGACTGAAGGCGGTGGGCTATGACAATGACTGTTCCGGAACCGGCCAGACTGCTGATGGCCTGCTGGGTGGCTCTGCTGTTCCACACATCAAGACTTGAGGTCACTTCGTCCAGCAGTACAACCGGAGCCTTACGCAGCAGACATCTTGCAATGCAGATCCTCTGTCTTTCGCCGCCGCTCAGATTCTGTCCGTACTCGGCAATCAGATCATCCTGGGTGGCAAAATCAACGCGGGCTGTTTTCAGCGCATTTTCCACCTGCTCACGGGTAAAACTTTCATCCCCCAGGGTTACATTGAACCGGACCGTACCGTTGAACAGCACCGTGTTCTGAAAGACAATGGAAAACTTCCGGTTGAGTTCCTCCGGATCAAGATCTGTATAGCAGACCGCAGATGCAGGATCTCCGATCCTGATCTGTCCGGAGGTTGGATCCATGCATCTTGCAATAAGTCGCAGCAGGGTGCTTTTACCGCCGCCGCTCGGACCTACAATTGCAACGGAGGTTCCGGCGGGGATTGAAAGACTTACGTTGCTTAATGCATCCTTTGCTGCTGAGGGGTATCTGTAGCATACACGATCAAGCTGCAGATCGGATCCCTCCGGCAGTCCGGCTGATTTGCCCTCCATCTGTTTCATCATCATCAGTTCCCTGATTTTTTTTGCACTTCCGGCAAAGTACTGCAGTTCAAGAAACTCCACGCTGAAGGTCAGCATCGGTACGATACTGCGGGCGGCAATGAGAGTGACACAGAGAAATTCAACCGGGGTGACAGTTCCGGAGGCGATAAAATACTGACCGGCAAAAACCAGTATGCCGATGCCTGAACCCATGCATGACATGGCCATAAGGGCAAATGGCATCATGGTTACCTCAAGCCGCAGGCTCTGCTTTCTGAGCTGCTCGAAGCTGTCAGTCAGGCGTGAGAATTTTGCCCCGCCCATACAGTTTGCCTTGAAGGTGGCAATTCCGGAGATGAATTCAGACAGGTTTGAAGAGGCCTCAAGTGCAGTCTTTCTCTGTCTGTCGGTCATGCTGCCGCTTCTGCGGACCACCGCCCGGAGAATTAGAAACGCCGCCGGGATGCAGCAGAAAAAGCACAGAGCAATCTGCCAGTTGTAGATTGTCAGCCCGGCAGCCACCAACAGGCAGACGAACACCGCTGAACAGATTTCCGGCAGCAGATGGGAGCAGACGGTCTCAAGATCGGCAAAATCATTCATCATGCTGCGGCTGATCCGCTCCGGATCCAGGCCTGCCAGCTGTTCGGCTGACAGTTTTCTGATATGTTCCGCCAGCTGCAGTCTACCTGCAGCGCTCTGTCTGTAGGTGTCGATATAGGTGGAACGGTATCCGGGAACAGCGATGAAATAGGACAGTAACATAAAAGCGGCGGCAGCGCAGGCTGCAACCGCCAGCCCTTCCGGTTCCGAGCCGTCGAGCCAGGGACTGAACATCTGGTAGATGATCCAGCAGATAAAGAAAATCGAGGAAAAATTGAACAGATCGCTCAGCGATACCAGCAGTACGGTTTTAAAAAATTTTTTCCTCTGTCCGAGTGTTACGAGATCTAAAAATTCAAACATATCAGTCAATCCTGTCGGTGATTTTCCAGGAGGAGGATTCCCGGTAGAGTTTCCACATTTCGCGGTATTGCGCGCAGTCTTTCATCAGAGATTCGTGGTTACCAGAAGCAATGATCCTGCCCCGGTCCACCAGGGCTATCTGATCTGCATTGACGATGCTTTCCAGGCGGTGGGCCACGATGATCTGGGTTCTGCCTTTTTTCAGATTCTCAAGGGCTCTGATAATTTTAAGCTGGTTCTGCGGATCGAGGGCGGAGCTGATTTCGTCAAGCAGCAGAACCGGTGCGTCTTTAAGAATGGCTCTGGCTATATTTATCCGCTGCTGCTCTCCGCCGGACAGTTCAGCTCCGCCTTCACCGATTACCGTATCAAGACCGAGTCTTTCCACAATTTCGGAACATTCGGCAAGCCGCACAGCCTCCATGATTTCTTCATCAGTTGCATCAGTTTTACCCGCCCTGATATTTTCCCTGAGCGTATCGCGGAACATAAAACTGTTCTGAAATACGATGCCGGTGTTTTTCATGATTGACTCTTCTGTCATCTGCCGCAGATCGATTCCACCCATCATCACTGAACCGTCGTCGGGATCATAGAATCTTGCCGCAAGGGCGAGCAGAGTGCTTTTGCCGGAACCCGACCGTCCCACCAGTGCCAGCGACTGCCCCTGTTTTACTGTAAGGGATATGTTCTCAACTGTACGTTCCTTTCCCGGATAGGCAAAGGAAACATTTTTGAATTCCAGATCATAACCACCGGGAGTAAGCGGCTGTGCCGGTACCGGCAACGGCTGTTCCGCCAGGATCAGATCGATGCGGGATATCCCTTCGATGATGGTCATCATGGTTCCGCCGATATTCATGATTTTCAGCATCGGCGGCAGTACGGCGTTGGAGAGCAGGGTAAAGAACACTGCATTCATAATCATTTGAAAATCTGTTTCGCGGACGCCGCTGTATCTTGCCGCAACCACCGGGAAAATAAAGAACATGCAGCAGTTCATGAGGATGGTAAAAAGAATGAACCCGCGACTTCCTTTAACGGCGAAGGACAGAGCATGATTGCGGTATTCGAGAACATTGTCCCGCAGACCCTGGAAACTGTCGGCGCTGCGGCTGAACATTTTCAGTACCGGAAGACCTCTTACAAATTCGCCGGCGGAGGCGCTGATTTTCTCCTTGATGTCGAAGAATTCGCGGATCTCCTTTTTCATTCCCTGATTGGAATAGATCCTGAACTGAAGCCAGTAGGCGGTCAGATAGATGGAAAGACTGACTGCGGCAAGGAGCGGATCTATTATAAAAAAGATGATGCAGAGAAAAACTATTACTGCAACTGTCATAAGAAATTCCGGAATTTTATGGGCAATGAACAGTTCGATCAGAGGAATGTTTTCGTCGAAAACCTGTTTGATCTCCCCGCTTCTCACCCTGGCAAAATAACCCAGCGGAAGTCTGGCGAGGTGTTCCGCCATTTTAAGCCGCAGACCGTGCAGAATCCTGAAGGCGCACATGTGACTGATGATAAAAGCTGCGGCGCTGAGCAGCATGGCTGCGAATACCGAACCGCCCGCCACCGCCGCCCAGAAAATGATCGTATTCTGATCCGGACTGCTGCTCTCTATATATTCTCTGACAATTTTATATGCTGCGGCAAAGGGGAATGTCTGAAGCACCGCAACGGCAATGCTCAGAAGCCCTGAGATAATCAGCGCTGTTTTCTTTTCACCGCTGATTTCAAGTAATCTTGAAAAACCGTTATTTTTCTTTTCGGTCATGATTGTGTATTGAATGCCTGTATATGCTTGAAGAGTAGGGTAAGGGGATTTTCAGAGAAAATCCCCGTTAATGTCAGTCAGATGACTGGGTTACAGACTACGTTCTAGAAATTGTAGGTAAAGGATAGACCTGCATTGATCGGCGCTCCCATTCTGTAAACGGTTCTTGGACTGTAGGTCTGACTGTCGCTGTAGATCAGGAATTTCTTGTCGGTGACATTTTCTATGTACGCCTTGATTTCAAGATCCTTGCGGTATACAAATTTGGTATACACGTCGAAGGTGCTGTAGCCGCCCTGTACTCCAGGATTGGCCAGATAGAATCCTTCGCCGAAATATACCTTTGAGGTGTAACGTCCGTTACCGCCCACATGTGCCTCCCAGCTGCCTGTTTTGTAAACTGTGGCATCAAGGAATCCGGCCAGCGAGAATTTTGGTGAATAGGCAGGGGTTCTGCTGTATCCATCCTTCTCGTTTTTGGCTCTTGCATAGGTTCCGGAAACAAGTCCGGTGAATCGATCCGCCCTGTAGCCGAAGTCAAGTTCAAATCCTCGAGAATTCATGTCACCTACATTTCTCATCGGAGTTACGAAGGAGTTGTCGATATAGGTGTATGCCTGTTTGTCCTTAACCTTTTCATAGAAGGCGGCCATGTTCAGATCGAATCCGGAAGGATGTGCAAGGTGGTAGCCCAGTTCATAGTTGTAGGTGGTTTCCTTGTCATATCCCTTTCTGTCATAGCCTGCTGTGGAAGGGAAACGGGAGAAACCGCCGGCCTTGGCTCCGGTGGAGGTCAGGGCATAGATCCTGTTGCTGTCGTCGAATGAATAGCCGAAAGCAATCTTGTAATCGAAGGCATTGTCACTGAATGAAGCGTTGTCATAGCTGCTCAGAGCGCCTGTTTCATAATCCAGGAAAGAGCCGTCAGCCTTTGATTTCATATGCTGGAAGCGCAGACCGAGTTCCGCATCGAACCCGTTGTCCCATGCATAGCGGATATCAGAAAACAGGGACAGGAAATTGTCCTCGGTATCGATATTAACGTTTGAAACCGGAATGTTTGAAACATCCATACCGTACATTTCACCCATGTAGGCAATTTCAGGAATGGATGACAGATTGAATCCCACGTTGACGTCGTTGTCGAGTGATCTTCTGGTATAGTTGATGCCTACAACCGCCTTGCTCTTGCTGTTGAAGTCGTGGCTGTATCTTACTTCTGCGGTATACTGCTTATCCTTGAGCTGGTTCTGTCCGCAGCTGGTCTGACCCGGCATGTAGAGGTCGCAGGCCTTGCTGTTTGCGAAGGTTGAGGTCAGATTTACTGCATCCTGATCAGTAATGAAGTAGTCGGCTTTCAGATATACACTGGCAGATCTGCGATCCTCCTTCGGATTGATTGGTTCCGCATTATATCCTTCAGAGATAACCTGATATAAATATTCATAGCTTGCAGGATCCCCGCCGGAAAAACTGTAGGCGGTACTTGATGCAACGTAATCGTTGACAAATGATGAACTGCCGGTGAATCCTTCCCCGGAGAGTCTGCGGTTCTTGTATTCATCCCAGGTCAGAAATGCATTTCCCCGGTGTCCTCTTTCGCGGTTGTATCCTCCACCCACGGTAACCAGCAGAGGAACATTTTCACCGCCGGAGAAGTACAGTGCGCCGTTGACACCGTAGCTTTCGCCCTTGTTGAAGTCATGTCCGTTCTGATTTTCAATATAACCGTTGTCCTTTCTGGTTGACAGTCCGAATTTACCGAAGATCAGATCTTCATACAGTGCTCCGCCCACATCAAGGCTGTTTTTCCAGTAAAGCTGGGAAACGTCGGTGCTGACAGTTCCGTAGTTTCCTTCGGTTACCGGATTTCTGGTGGTGATACTGATCAGACCCATTTCAGGACCGGCTCCGAATATGGTGCCCTGCGGTCCTTTCATGATTTCAACTGATGCAACACCGGTAAGGTTCTGGTTGTACTGGGAGAAGGACTGGGGAACACCGTCAACATATACGGAAACCCCCGGCTCATACATGTTTGCAGAATTAAGACCGCGGATGGTATAGGTGGTGTAGGTGGAACTGAAGGTTTCAACCGGTGCCACTGACGAGGATACCTTGCCGATGTTTCTGAGTTCAGAAATTTCGTGATCCTTCAGGGCCTTGCGGTCGATTTTGTCATCCTGACCGGACAGCGAAACCTTGTCCTGACTGTACTTGTTTGCTGATACACTGATTTCCTCTAGCACGAAGTTCATTTCGTCGAGTTCATCTTCTGCAGCAAGAGCTGCGCCGGACTGTGCAAGACAGCCGATTGCCATCAGAACTGCCGTTCTCAGACGGTAATTTGAGTTCATTATTTATTCTCCTGTTGTTTTACATAAATTCTGTTACACAGAACTGATCTGAAAACAGCAGAAGAAATCCCCGGCCGGTGCAATTAAGAG
>JAEEGH010006512.1_pt1 | contig 28582 bp, 27 predicted proteins | sample 9134181 | NCBI WGS metagenome assembly JAEEGH01 (sample SAMN16246544, study PRJNA631951) | gut metagenome | biome: gut microbiome; feature: rumen; material: DP-attached | host: Bos | place: Iran: Karaj | collected 2018-10 | reverse complement strand
TGCGGTCAAACCTCAGACTATCCCAATGTATTGCATGAACATCTTTGACACTCACATTTTGAAAGAACAACATGAGCTTTTTTAGCCTCACCTTTGTTTCTTTCTTTACGTCAGAATGCTTCAGTAAAACGAGAACGGTAGCCACAAGAATCTGATTGTAGATATTATCTTCTGTCAGCATATCATAATCGCAACTAATCTGCAGATTATTCTTCATCCTGTTTCTTATGGTTTCACTCATATTAATTTTACCCCTAACTGTCAACAACGACTCATTATGCGAGACATATTCTTTATATAGCCCTTGCTTTAGTTGGTATGATATACCTCTACTCAATATCTCGGCAAAAAGGTCATAGATGTCATCAAATTCCTCACTTTCTATTTCCGCATAGTTATTTTGCTTAAGCTCTTGAAAAGCATAAGCAAGCATATAATAGATATTGCGTATCAGTATACCTTTATCTTCCGTCATTTGATGGCATTCCTTAATTTTTGTGATTCGTTTGTAAAGCGATTGTCATTATCAAACCAATATTCTCTAAGCATAGGAATAATGTCAAATTCAACAATGCTTTCTAAATCATAACTGCCTTGCAAATTGCAAAGATAGCTATGACCAATACAGAAACCAGTTCCAAGAGAATCGTCATCAGCTATCACCTTGTTCAATTCTATCAAAGCTTTTACTAAATTATTGAGATGTGGATCATGCTTTTTCTCAATATACTCTTTGAACCCCGAATCATCAAAAGCAGGTTTCATTTCGTAGAAACTAAAGCGTCTACGTAAAGCATAATCTATCATGGCAAGCGAACGGTCTGCTGTATTCATCATACCAATGATATACAAGTTGCTTGGTACTGAGAAACGTTGCTTGTTATAAGCAAGTTGGATGGGGTTATCACGATAATCTGCCTCTATCAATTGTAATAGCTCACCAAAGATTTTACTCATGTTGCCACGATTGATTTCGTCAATAATCAAAAAATAAGGTACATCATGATGTAATTTTGCTTGTTGGCAAATGTCGTAGAAGATGCCATTTACAAGAGAGAATCCTTTATCTGCATTTGGTTTATATCCCATTACAAAATCTTCATAGCTATAATTCTGATGGAACTGGATACTCTTTACTCGATCCTCATCTTTTTTGCCCATAATTGCATAAGCCAATCTTTTTGCTGCAAAAGTTTTACCCACACCTGGAGCACCTTGCAGAATAATATTCTTCTTGCGATTCATCAAAGACTTCAGGGTTTGCAATTGATGTTTGTCCATGTATACATCATTCAAGAAGTCTTCATCTGTATAAGTTGTATATTCTTCCGTCTGTTCTTCATTATCTACGACAGGCTCTGGATTTTCTTTGCGGATAAGACGCATTATTTCCTCATACTCATCTAAAGTAAGTTGAAAAAGACTTCCCTGACAACGATTCATCACAGGTTCTGACTTCTTGAGAATTGGATTATTCAGAATCTCAGGATATGGGACTGGTGATAATAAATCTTCTACTTTTCTTATATACAGAACCTCTCCGTCCGTTTCCGACACCACACGACCTATGGCTACAATTTGAAGTACGGGAGTGGATTCGTATGCTATTACTAAATCACCAGGTTTAGCTTCCATGAAATGCTTGAATACACGCCTTTTGTTTCCTTTCTCATTATAAAGCGTGTAATCTATATCCTCACCTACTTCCCAATCGTTTGAAGGACTCCAATATTTGGGGCTACCAGTCAACCACCAATATTGCTTACCTGAAGAGTCCTTATGTGTTGAAGGCTTTTTTCCATCTATTAGAGCATTGAGCCTATCCACATAATCCTTATAGCGTGTGACATTTGTCAACGTCTTCATCGCATGCATTTCATCCGTTTTCCATTCTCCAACATCAGTCCACTTCACCTTACGGATATGCTTAAAATTCGACAGGTTGTCATCAAACATATATTCTGACTCAACAACACCTCTTCCAATAATAGTATTCCTTCCTTTCTTTGCAAATACAATATCACCAGGCTTCAACTCGTTTACAAATTGCCAAACAGCCAGAGTGTCGTTTTTTGCAGAACCTTCAGTTGGATATAAACGCTTGATGGCTTGATTCGTTTCTTCAAATGATGGATACTGAGAATAATCACCTAATTTATCCCATCCCATACACATAACTCCTTCGCTGACACAAAAATCCCACATCGAGGCTTGTTCCCCTGGGGAGAAAGTCCAATATGCTTTTGCGGAAATTGAACTATTCGAACCTATTTGTCTTGGTAATTCTCCTTTGTTATCTCCCTCACTTTGAGTATAAGCCATATACGAAAATTCTGCATAACTTGAACACTCGATTTCTCCTGATGACATTTTAGCGTCAAGACGTTCCATTATTGCTTTATAATCTTTGTATGGAACAAATCGACCATCAAAAGAAGCAATACCTAAAGAAGCCAACTTTGCCTTGTTATTTCCATCTAAGGCTAAATATTTATCTGGACGTACCCAGAACAACCCCATCGTTATATTATATTTTATAAGGAACTGATTTTTCAGAGCATTATATGCTTCTTCAATATCTTTATCAAGAACTGCACACTCAAACAGATTCCATAGTCTTTCAATATCACCTTCTTTTCTATCCTCTTCAAATGCCATGAAATTAGATAGCATATTATTCATTTCTGGCACTCCTGAAAATTCTTGTGGAACAGGAGAAGAAATATTAAGAAAACTCTTGAACTGCTTGCAAAGTTCAAACTTTTTATTGTATGTAATCCCACGATTAATAATCGCCATTACAGTAAATGGGTCTGTATCTGGCACACGTTTACCAGCACTATTATCCTTGAAGTGTTTGATAAGACTTCCATCAATATTATCATATATCCAGTTTACCAACGTGGTTCTGTCGTCTTTGTACTTCAAGAGCTTTTGTGCAAATTCTTTGTAAAAGGGAATCCAAGTAAATTTCATATTCTATAATTTTAAAGTTTCGTCAATTCTTGATACATTTTGAATAGTTCCGCAACAATTAAAGACTCTTGGTCTTCTGTTATCTTAGAACTGAAACCGTATGCCTGCATAACGGCTCGATCATTATCCTTATGGGCTTTACGAAGTTCCGCAGGCATTGTCAGTTCGTCGTAGAGGTCTGCAAGCGAACTATCTGGATATTTAGCCCTTGCATCGAGAATAGCTTGTGCCGTCTGCTCTATCTTTGCCTTTTGTGCCTCAGTAGGTGTAGGCCAAGGGAAGTTATTGTAAACGATGGTGTTAGAATAACTATAATCGCTCTTTAGTCTACCACAAACAGCCCTCATCCATGCCATTTGTACATTGCTGGTGAGGACACCAAAATGGTATAAAGAGGCTTCTGGCATTTGGAATAGTTTGTCTCCTGCAATAACTTCTGCTTTCAGATAATCAATAGGAACATAGCGTCTATTCTCGGAGGTAACCTTTGGAATGGCTACATAATCACTTTCACATGGGCGCAATTCTCCAAAGAGAGTTGGCGTTGTTGCGCTTTGTACAGTTGCCGCTTTTGCACTCTTCAATCTGAATTCACGAACAGCCTCTATACGTTTCAACAAGGTAGAACATGCTTTGAGTTCTGAAGGATCTGCTCCTACAAGCCAGAAGCACCAGCGTGGTTTTCTATCTATAAAATCCTTACCCATCATAAATGGTCTTAGGAACTTTTCTCCCTTGGGTTCTTTTTGAAGATAATCCTTTTTCTCTTCATTTGTTAAAAGCAGATTACCATCATCAATGGGTGAACTACCTCTAATCATTAGTGGAACTTCACATAGAGGTTTCGTCCTTTTCTCAATAAATACATTAGGTGCGTCCAATAAATAGCCATTAATATTATCGGCGCTTATTTTATGATTATCATTCAGATAAATTACTTTTTCTTTTTGACTGTCACAGGCACTGAAACCTATAATCACACAATGGACATGAGCCTTTAGACTTGCTTCACTATCCCAACGGAACGTACGATAAGCAAAATCAAAGTGAATGCCAAAATTCTCAAACATTGGTTTCCAAATCGCTGTTACCTGTTCTCCTTGTGTAATGGAATTCGTTGATACCAATGCACATCTTGTATTTGTATGCTGAATGAGTTGGGAGGCTTTGTAGTACCAGCCGGCTACGTAATCGATATTACTGCCAAAGTCGCTCATGATGTTCTTAAGATCGCCTTTCTGCTCTTTTGTTTGATAAGCATACCCTACAAACGGAGGATTACCGAAAATATAGTCATAATTGACTTGATAGCGTAATTTGTCTGGTTTAATATCACTATCCATTCGACGAGTTACGACATTGACTTCATCGTACTCAACAACAGGTTCACTAGCCATCTGGGGTTGGGGCTCAATAATCAAGTGGATATTATTCGCATGGATAGTTGGAATGTCTGATGGAGTTTCAATCACGTCCCAATCCATTCTCAATGCATTGCCTTCTCGGATATTGGTATAACTCTTCAAAGGTAGGAACTCAATATCTTGATGGATGATACGCTCCGTCTCTGCCAACATCTGTGCCTCACTGATCCAAAGGGCAGTAGTGGCTACAGTGACAGCGAAATCGTTGATCTCGATACCATAGAATTGCTGGATGCTGACCTTGATGGGATTCTTGAATTCTCCCATCATCGTCTGACCATGATAACGCTCACGGATGACCTCGTTCTCCAAGCGACGTAATGAAAGGTAAGTTTCTGTGAGGAAGTTACCTGAGCCACAAGCAGGGTCGAGGAATGTCAAAGAAGCCAGTTTGTCTTGATAAGCATCGAATTTCTTCTGGCGTTGACGCTCTACCTTATCCTCCAAGATAGTATCGAGCTCACTGCGTAAGTCATTGAGGAAAAGTGGGTCGATGACTTTGTGGATATTCTCTATCGAGGTATAGTGCATGCCACCACTACGACGTGTCTCCGGATTCAGTGTGCTTTCAAACACTGCTCCAAAGATGGTTGGTGATATCTCGCTCCAGTCAAAGTCAAGGCTGGCATTCAGAAGCAGAGTCTGTCTTAGCTCATCTGTAAATTGAGGTATCTCTATATCCTCTTCGAAAAGCCCACCATTGGTATAAGGGAAGGCTTTCAGATCGTCTTTCAAATAGCGGCTTCGCTGGTCTGTTGGGGTCTTCAACACCTCAAAAAGCCGAATCAACGCATTACGCATGTCTTCCACATCATAATGCACCAGATAGTCATGAAACTGGTCGTGATTGAAGACGCCAGCATCCTCAGCATAAAGACAGAATACTATGCGGACACAAAGGATATTCAACCATCGAAGAGCCTCTGGGGAGTTGTCGTCGTATTGTTTTAACAACGCCTCGTATATCTTGACGACAATCTCACCTGCCTGCATCGACACTTTCATTTCCTTACGCAGATGCTCATTCTTAGCATCTACAAGGAATTGCAATCGATAGTATTCCTTTCCTAGATTCTCCAACAGGATCTGCTCTGGCTCACGATGCGGCTGTTCCATGTCATAAACAAGGAACTCGGCAAAGTTACATGTTACAATCCATCGGGGTCGCTCAGAGTATGGAAGTTCTGCCGAATAACGTTTGGCTTGCTGGAAAGGGGTCTTCAGTGAACCGTCGCTTTGTCGGATAGGTGCACGCAAATCCTTACCCAGAGATTTCTGTTCAATGAGCACTTTCGTGGAGGGGATATGTCCATCGATGAAGTTTGTCTTGTCAACCTTCACTTGTTCCTCATAACGGATAAAGGTACTGGGGTTCTCTACTCCATATACCTCAGTCAGTAGCTCCGTCCAAAAGACTTGTGAGTCACCCTTTTCATATCCCCTGCCCTTCCATCGTTCTACAAACTCAGTAGCGGCAGCTGCCATTTGTTTATCTGTCTTCATCTGTGTAGTAATATTTTTGCAAAGATACAAAAAAAATTACATCGTTCCTCTTTGTTCCACATTATTTATTTAAAACAAGTCCCCTTCCACCATCTGATGCTCTTTCGTGAAGCGGATGGTGGTCCTGGGAGGGTCATGTGGGGCTTCACATTTGGTGACAGGATCCTTAGAGGAATCATCGAACTTGGTGGTGACTTTCTCTGCGAGGTTGAAGAGCTTGGTCAGGAAGCGATCTACTATCTTATTCATCGTGTCATTGTTTTAGGGTTTTACTTTTCGACTGCAAAATTAATGAGAGGATGTCCCAAAAGTCAGGACACCCTCTGATTATTTTCATTAAAAAAATGCTCACAGGGGTCATCCCCTTGTGAGTAAGGAAGTGCGGACGAAGAAATATTGCATCCAGATTGTAAAATGCCAAAGAGGATTGTTCCATTTTGTTCCTTTTTGATTTTTTCGCTTTTTTACTTGCATATTCCTTATATAATTCGTAAATTTGCAGCGACAAGTGCCGAAAAGTGTTACAAACGTACACAAATCGGCAGTAAAAAGTGTTTGTATGGATATAAGAAGAGACATTATTGCAGACTTTAAACAGTGGAAAGATTGTCCACAGCGTAAGCCTATTCTGTTACAAGGTGCTCGTCAGATAGGGAAAACCTGGGTGATGGAAGCATTCGGCAAGGAGTGCTTTGAACAATACGCCAGATTTGATTTCGACCGACAACCAGAACTAAAATCTGTCTTTCAGGTTTCAAAAAGTCCTGAGCGCATTATCAAGGAACTGGCCCTGTATTGTGATGTTCCATTGATAGCAGGGAAGACATTGCTTATTTTTGACGAGATTCAGGAGTGCGAGGAGGCTCTGAATAGCCTCAAATATTTCTGTGAGGAAGCTCCGCAATATCATATCATTGCTGCGGGTTCATTGCTTGGGGTGGCTGTCAAGAGGCGTAGGATGACTGTTCCCGTAGGCAAGGTTCGGGTCATGAGAATGTTTCCTGTCTCGTTCCGGGAATTTCTGCGCGTCAGTGATGAACAGACATTTGAATATGTGGAAGGAATAGAATCGCCCACCCATCTTCCTGAGATTATATTGAACAAACTGAAATTGGAATATCGCCGTTACATGATATGCGGAGGAATGCCTGAAGCTGTTGTTGCCATGCTCAACAATCAAGGAATGCAATCTGTGGACGATGTCCTACAAGGCATTTTGGATTTGTACGAACTCGATTTTGCCAAGTATGCGGAACCACGTGAAATTCCACGTATTCGTGCCATCTGGCACTCCTTGCCTTCACAGTTGGGTAAAGAGAACCGTAAGTTCATATTCAAGGTTATCAAGACGGGGGCTCGCTCCAAAGATTATGAGGATTCGTTGCTATGGTTAGAAGATGCAGGCATGATTTATCGCATCAACAACGTTTCCAAGCCAGGCATGCCGTTGAAGGCCTATGAAGAGCCAGATGCCTTTAAGGTATATGCCTGCGATTGTGGTCTGTTGCGTCAGCTTGCTCATCTGCCTGCCAGTACCATCATGGATTCGAGTTCCAACTATACAGAATTCAAGGGCGCTATGGCAGAGAATGCTGTGTTGCAATCGCTAATGCCGATGATGAACAATCAAATGCCAAATTATTGGTCGCCTGATAGCAAAGCAGAATTGGAACTGCTGATTCAGTGGAAGGACGAGATTATTCCTATTGAGGTGAAAGCCGAAAACTGCATCAGCGGGAGGAGCCTGAGTGTGTATAACGACAAATATCATCCTCTGCACCGCATCCGCTTCTCTTTCCTTAATCTACAGTTAAACAGTGGGTTGCTCAGTTGTCCATCACCTTTGGCTGAGTGGTTCTGGAAATGGATTTAAAATGACATAATTGTGACGCAGGGACAGGTCTGAAGTGAACGCCAAAGGATTCGGAGGAAAAATGCTATTTATTTGTTGTATCTTTTAAGATTCTCAGTTATCAATTGCCGCATTCTCTCTCGCAGCTCAAGAGGTTCAAGCACCTCAATGCCATCACCATGCGAGAGTAATTGTCCCAGGAAATCGGCAGTAGGACGGAGATCAAAAGCGAAGTCTGTATAGTCGGCAGTAGATACTATCTCACACTGAGAACGATGCAAGGGAAGTGTGCGCAGGTAATTAGGGGTCTTGCCATGGGCACGGATAACAATATGAGCCATGGGGGTACCGTCAGTCAATACTCCATAGTACTCTGAGAAATAGTCCTGAGGCGAGAAGTCATCAGGCATCTTAAAATCCTCGTCAGTGAGTTCCACATGGCTTGTGCGGTCAAGCGCATAGATACGCATCTGGTCATCCTCCGTCCTAGCCAGCAGATACCAACGTTGATGAAACAGTTTCAAGGCATAAGGACAAACCGTCTTCTCATAACCTGCAGCCCCGAATTTCTGATAGTCGATACGAAGTCGTCGTCCACTACGGATAGCCTGGATGATGGTCTCAAGGAACTCAACACCAGCCGGCACATTCTCCAATACCACCCGTTCCTTCACTGCAGCACTGTCAGCCAGTACACCATGCACTGTCAGAGTGGAGAACAACCACCGTTCGATGCTGTCATCGTTCAGGACTTCTGGATTACTGATATAATATCGATATGTCTTAGGCTCACAGTCGATGATGATACCAAACATATCGAGGATGGCATCACGATGACGATTAAACGAGGAGCGTTGCAAGACATTACCGTCTGCCACCTCGTCATCCTGCCATTTCCGGTTCAGTTCCTCAAAGGTCAGATGCTTGTGAGTCCTGAGTGTATTGATGATCCAGATGTACTGGTGGAATATCTGAGCAGGTTTCATAACCTCACCATAAAACTAATCAACGAATGACTCCTGCTTTCTGGAGGATACCGATAACAGTATCTGCCGTCTCACGGTTTTTCTTGTCTATAGCCTGATAGTCGGCAAGTTGCCGGGGATGGTTCGTCAGGAGTTGCTGAACGATGGCAGCAGTCACCCTGACCATACGGAGCTCCTCACGCTTCGAATCCCATACGGCAAGATAACATACAAGATTCTCCAGATGAGACAAGCTGCCGAACATTTTCTTGGAGACAGGAATACCATTGTCACCATTGGCGATACTGAAACGGGAAGGGGCTACATCCTGACGAGCAAACAACAGTTTGTCTCCGATGCGCCAGGCACGGACATAGACATCCCCAAATGTATTGAATGGACGAAGATTGAGGTAAAGGGAGTCCTGACTCTCCAAAACACAAGCCTTCTTTCGCAAGAGATAATTCATTTTCTTGTTGTCTGTCTTTACCTCCATAGCAAGGGCGTCTTCTCTAGAGGCTGACGACAACTCCACCCTACCTTCAGTCTCCTGCCACTGACCGTCGAGGAAATCCTGCCAGGAGAGGCAGTATCTGTTCTGCGAGAAAGCAGAGAAATGTAATAATGTAAAAAAGAAAAGAAGGAAGAACCTACGCATAGTCATTGTTTTTGATATTTCTTGATGATACTATAGGCAGTATAAAGTCCCAGTTCCCCTGCTTTCGAGAGGTCACTGATACCCTCTGCCTGTTGCTTATTGGCAATACGTGCCAGTCCCCGATTGTAATATGCCTCCGCCAGATTACCGTCAAGGGAGATGGCATGGGAATAATCCTCGATGGCATGCGCAAAATCATTACGCTGCACATATACATTACCGCGATTATAATAGAGGTATGCACTCTCGCTATAGCGGATAGCCTCCGTTAAGTCTGAGAGCACATTAGCAGTCTTCATCCGCACATCCGTTCCTTGCGAGGCATTGAAAGCATTGAGCTTCGACTGACAAGCGGCACGCTGCCAATAGGCAAGAGAAGACACAGAATCAATCTGCAGGTAAGACGACAGGTCTTCGATGGCAGCATCGAAATTCTGGATGACACTATAGGCAAGGGCACGTTTAAACAACAATGAGGCAGCACGTCGTACCTGACGCTCCTGGTCAATCTGTCGTGACAACGTATCAATATAAGCAAAATACTTCTTCGTATCCTGTTCCCCCAAGGAAGGGTGATTGCTGAGAATATGCAACGGGCGCTGTCGTCCCTCCTTGGCATTATAAGCCTCCACCTGTCGGTCGAAAGCGACATACTGTTTCACCTGACTCTGTTCAAGCTCATAAGAGAGGGCATACATCGGGAGATAGTCAAGAGCCACCTTACGGTTCTGCACCCTACCCCGATACTCACTCTGGTACTCATGCTCCATCTCCTGTTCGTCTGCCACGGCGAGCTGGTTGTATTTCTCGATATCCAGATCACTACGCTTACGCATCTGTTCCTTAGAGAGTCGTGGTTGTCTTCCCAGGTAGCGTTTATCCATCTGTGCTTTCAGGATACGGAACTCATCCGCCTCAGCCTGTTTTGTCATTCCGATACGACGGTAACAAGAGGCACGGTGCTGTAGTCCGAACCAGAAATTAGGGAATTCCTCGATAACCTTTGTATAGTCACGGATGGCACCACGCAGGTTTCCTGTGTTCTCCAAAAGCAAAGCGCGGTTAAAGAGTGCCATGAGGTTATTAGGCTCCAGGTTCAGTACGAAGTCGAAATCGAGGATGGCACGGTTGTCATCTCCCACCTGTGCACGAAGCAGTCCACGGTTATAGTGTCCAAGGAAATTATTAGGATCGAGATCGAGAGCCGTATCATAGTCTGCCATCGTCCCGCGCAGGTTATTCTGATTAAATCGGGCGAGGGCACGGTTGATATAGTTCGTAGCCTGTTTGGGTTGCAGATGAATTGCTTTGGAGAGATACTCCTCACTCTCCTTCCATTCCTTACGTGAGAGACTGATAACAGCACGCTGGCTCCACAGATTTCCGTCATAAGGATCCACCTCCAGGCTCTTGTCGAGTGCCGCAATAGCTTTTGTGGTGTCTTTCTGCAATATATATACCTCAGCCTGCATGGCGTAAGCGGGTGCATGCTTACTCCATCGTGTCAGGATGGTATCGAGTTGAAGAAGTGCGGTGTCATAGTCTTTCTCATTGATATGACAGAGCACTCGGTTATGCCAAAGACTCTGATTCTCCGGGTCATAGCGTAATGCCTGGTTATAATCTCTGATGGCATCGCTATATTTCTTCTGTTGGATACGGCAGAGTCCACGAAGCTCATACATCCCCACCACATAGGGATTACGCCTGATAGCCTCCGAACAGTCAGCCTCTGCTCCCGCGAAGTCGTCAAGGTAGTATTTCGCCACTCCACGATAGAACCATGGCTCATAGAGGTAGGGCTTGGCAGAGATAGCTTGGTTGAAATACTGGATGGAAAGGACATAATCCTCAAAATAAAGTGCCGACCGACCAATCATTACCAGACGGTCGGTCTTGAACTGTGCGTGGCACATCGACCATTGACCATTGAGCATTGACCATTGTAATGCCAACAATACGAGTATCCATCGTTTCCTGGAAAAAAATCTCATCTCCTATAAATCAGTGGTCAATAGTCAATGGAATAGTTAACGGATGGCTCCTTTCGTCTTATAACCACAACGATAGCGACCCTGAGTGAGCGCACGCAACTTACTCTTGATCAACTGTTTACGCAAAGGGGTAATACGATCCACAAAGACCTTTCCCTCCAAATGGTCAAACTCATGCTGCATCACACGGGTAAGGTATCCCTCCACCCACTCATCGTGAGGCTTCAGTTCCTCGTCAAGCCACTGAACACGAATACGAGTGGGACGTGTCACCTTTTCATGGATGGCTGGAAGCGACAGACATCCTTCCTCCAGTGACTCCGTCTTCGTATCGTCATACTCAATAATATGCGGGTTGATAAACACATGACGGAAACCTTTATACTCAGGCATGTCATCGCTGAGTACATCCAAGTCGATGACGACAACACGGATGGACTTGCCTATTTGCGGGGCAGCAAGTCCAATACCCTCACTCTCTGCCAACGTGTCCCACATATCCGCAATCAACTGTTGCAGGTCAGGATAGTCAGCAGGAATATCCTCGGCTACCTTCCGGAGCACGGGATGACCATATATATAAATAGGTAAAACCACTTAATTAAATTAGGAATTAGAAATTAGAAATTAATGACTATCATCGTTTGGAGCGCATATAGTCCTGGAGGATAATCGTTGCACTGATCTCATCGACTAGTGCCTTATCCTGACGGGCTTTTTTCTTGAGTCCCCCGTCAATCATCGCCTGATGCGCCAGTACAGATGTGAAACGCTCATCATAGAACTCGATAGGAATCTGTGGCACTGCCTTCCGCCAACGGTTGACAAACTGCTGTACGCGCTGGAGGTTCTCACTAGGCTGACCATTGGGTTGACGAGGCTCGCCAATGACGACACGCTCCACTTCCTCACGGGCTATATATGCCTGCAGATATTCAAAGAGCTCAGAAGTAGCGACAGTCGCCAACCCTCCCGCTATCATCTGGAGAGGATCGGTGACTGCCAAACCCGTACGTTTCTTTCCGTAATCTATCGATAAGATTCTTGCCACGCCAGAGCCTTTCAGCCTTTAACGGGCATTATAAAGCAACCATGCACCAGCATACTTTGTCTGCAAGTCATTACGGCTGGCAGAAGCCTCTTCCTTCGTGTCAAAGGTAGTAGCCACTACACGATACATGTTACGCTCAACGTTCTTTACCACCTGTGCGTTATAGCCTGCGTTGTTCAGCTGCTGCTGCAGTCCCATAGCGTTAGCCTCAGACTGGAATGAACCGACAACAACACTGAAGTTCTTCAGTCCGCTTCCAGAAACCAAAGACACACGCTCCTGAGTCACTCTTACATTGTCTGTATTATCAACTACCTGGGTATTGTTAGCTGGCTTCTCCTGCAGGGGCACCACCACATTCGTCTCAGCCTGCTGAGTCTGAACGACTGCGGGCTGCTGTTGCTGGAGCTCCTCCTGCTGTTTTGCCTTCAGATATGCCTGCTTATAGGCACTCTCGCTTGATTTACAACTTGTGAAAGCCAATGCTGCGCACAAACCAGCGCAAACGACTACATACTTCTTCATGTTTCTTTACTTATTGTTTAAATTAGACGTTATTTCAAAATTCATGTGCGAAATTACAAAATATCGGGCAATTAAAGTAAAAATCGTGCATAAAGTTTGTTAAATAAGGAAATTCTAACTTATTTAACAAAAAATGTCACTCTTTTTGTCTGCTTTTCGAAAAAGATTGCATATATTTGCAGTACATTTTGTATTTCTCTAATTTAAAACAATAAGACTATGAAAGGTTTAGGTGTATTAGGCGCATTTTTCGGCGGAGCTATCGCCGGTGCAGTCATTGGTTTGCTGCTCGCTCCTGAAAAGGGAGAGGACACTCGTGAGAAGATTACAGATGCTGTCGACGACTTCATGAAGAAGCACAACATCAAGTTGAGTCGTAAGGATGTGAGCGACCTCGTAGAAGATATCGCGGAAGCAGCTCCTGAAGTAGACTAAATTATGTTATCAAGCGACAAGAACGTAGAGACCATCGCGCAACTGGCGGAGATTGTCAAACACTATCTGGGTATTCAGACGGAATACCTGAAATTGGATGTGGTTGACAAACTGGTGCGCCTGTTGACATTCATAGCACTCGCCATCGTATTCATTTTGATTATTATAGGAGTGGCGATGTTCTGTTCGTTTGCCCTCGCTTTCTGGCTTGCCTCCTACACGGGGACGGCTATTGCCTTCCTCGTGGTAGGAGTGCTTCATTTCCTCTTTATCCTCCTTGTCTTCTTTAAGCGCCATTCTTGGATTGAGAAGCCGTTGGTTCGTTTCTTTGCCAATCTCTTTTTAAATAACTGATCCGATGAAGTTGCCCGTACAGAATCCCAAGACAAACAACTACCAGTCGCTGGAGGACATTCAGGCTCGTAAGGACGAGTTATTGGAGGAGCTCCATACTGACAACACCCAATTCAGTTCGAAATGGAAACAGTTGTTTGTGTCCAAGGAAGACAACTCTAAGGCAGCATTCATTGGAGGTCTCCTTGCCAACGGTATCACCGTCATTGACTTTATCCTTACAGCAAGGAAACTTTACAAGAACTACGGGTTTATCTTCGGATTGGGAAAGAAGAAAAAGAAAAAATAAACAGTTACTTTGTCCATTCTACATTCAGGCGATGAAGCATAGTTGTGCTTTCACCGCATGAACCTGTATGCTGGATATGAATACCTCCAAAGGGATTATGGGCCACACGGGTTCTCAAATCCACCTGATGCGGCAAGTCTGACTCGGCAGGCTTAGGCGTCTGTGTCTCCACATGGGCAGAGAGTTGTCCGTCAGCATAGTTGACAGTAATGATACAGCCTGTACGGTAACAAGTGGAGGAGACAGGGTCAGTAAGGGGTGTGACAACACCATTCTCATAGGCAACCAACAGGAAATCTACCGCTTTGGCATACTTCACGGTACGGATGACACGAAGGCCATAGCCTGTCAATGTGTGCGTATCGAACTTCAGACAGATGTCCATATACTGTCCTGTGGCAGATCCGAAACCTTGACCTGCAGTCTTGGTGGGGTCTACCTGCAGTTCCATGGACATAGAATCATAGGTACGTTTGACGGGAGTATACATCAACCGCGCTCCGCGCTGGGCTTGTAGTAATCCCTTGCCGACAGCACCATTAAAACCCTCACCATACTCCCACATCGGTTTCTTTGTGTCAAAACTCCATATATAGTCAACAGTATCAAGGGGTTTATAACCGTCTACCGTCCAATAGCCTTCAATAACCTGCGGCTGCCATTGACAGGGGAAGTTTGAGAAATCAGTAGTCATAGAAGAGACTGGTGTCAGTTTTTGCATGATCTTTCCTTCCTCCATGACGAGAAAGCCATAATTGCTACGACTAGACTTGGGCTCTATACTGGCACTAATGGTATGACCATTATCTGCTGCCGTCAGCGGATAACTGCACTGCGGTTCACCATGGGTTGTACTGACTGGAATGCCATCTCGATACCAAGTAATACGTGACTCATCACGTCGTCCCTGTAAGTCAAGAGAATAGTCAAGATATGCTTTTTCCCGATCAACCCGTATCTTAGGTGCTTTCAGAAATACAGGAGGAGGCAATTGGGATGGGTTGACAGTTACCTGACACACAGCAACACCATCTGTAGTAACAGCTGTCACGGGAAAACTGACAGGTTCTTCAATGTCATCACAGGTAATACTCACCCATACAGAGTCACCTGTCATCTGACTCAACGTAACAATCGGATGGCTATGCCATACAACTTTGTTACCATTGCCTTTTACTGTAAGAAGGAGCGGCTCTCCACCTACCTGCATCTCGGCTTCATGACGATTGATGGCAAGATATGGCGGCTGTGTCATATTCATCTCCACGGAGTCCATCACGATAGTGTTTTCCCGCTGTCTGCTACCTATCAGATATGGTTTACCGTTGAGTGTGAAATTCTTCTGATAACAACGAAGCCAACGCTGCGGATAGGCTGTCCATCCTATGTAGATACTATCTGAGGGCGCATGGTAGCGGCAGTCGACGAGGGTCACAGGACCTCCCTGCTTACAGAAATACATCTCACGATTCTCTCCCATCACATTAAAATCACAGTCGACAAACATCGCACCACTTCCAAAAGTACTCCAGAAGGGTTTCTGTCCATAGAGGTCAATCTCACAATGTCGATAGAGGGCAGTACCATTCAACGCATCATCAGTACATTCGAAATGACAACTGTCATAGACACTCTCACGGGCGCCGTTCAACGGATTCAGATTAAGACGACTGATAAAGCGTACGTTTTTAGCGTAAAGACTGCGTCCATGCACATAACCGACATGAGCCTGAGTAATAGCATCACTACGTCTCTTCCGACTGAGTGACGGATGACTGGGATAGTCCAGGTCTACATTGCAATAGTTACCCAAGGTCATGTTTTCCACTATCAGTTCCTCGACATGCATATCCATCATCGTGAAGTTCCCCACGGCTCCCTGCATCTGTCCTCGTTGTGATGCCAATATCACATCCTCAGGTTTCCTACCCAGTCCTATAAGGGTCAGTTTCTTACCATGAATGACGATACCGAACGGCTCACGCCCATCCTCCCCTTTCACCACTTCTGGTATATCCGGATTATCCACCCAGTAAACCCAAGGACGGATATAGAGTGTGGTCGTATCTTTGAGATGACAGACAGCCTCGCGAAAATCATTATATACGAACTGTCGTGCACGCACTTCTTCATCTGTCAATGAACCGTCGAGCAACAGGTGATGTTCATCGAGCGTCAATCCCCACAATGAGCTATGTAATGTCAGCAGTAGGAAAGTAAGAAGTAGTTTAGTCGTTGGTTTCATTATATCACTATGGTGGTTTATATCGAAATTATCTGTCCGTCGTATGCCATCTGGATATCAGGAGGCAAGGAGGCATTGACCTCCTCGTGTCGTCCAATGTCATGACTGCTATGAATCAACCAGGTCTGACGGGCACCAATCACCTTAGCGAAGTCGACAGCCTCAGACAGTGTCTGATGGGAGTGATGGGGCTTCTGACGCAGGGCATTGACAATCAACGTGTCAACATCTCGCAGATAGTCCAGCTCTCCCCCGTCAATCGTCTTCATATCTGTGATATATGCCAAAGAGGGCTGAGGTAGAAGGTCAGAGGTAAGAGGTGAGATACGGAAGCCCAGGATAGGCAGGTCATGGTGCATCACCTCTATAGGCATAATGTCAAGGTCGCCAATCCGTAGGGGTTCATGCTTATGGATCTCATGGAGCTGAATGGCCGGTACGCCAGGATAGCGATGTTCCGCAAAACAATAAGGGAGCATCTGTAGGAGTCCTTCTCTGGCAATAGGGTCTGCATAGACATTGATCTCACCGAACTGACAATAGGGACGGATATCATCCATACCTCCCATATGGTCGTAATGGGCATGGGTAATCAGGATACCGTCTATCTTTCGGAAGGGCTGTGGCATCATCTGCTGACGGAAGTCCGGACCACAGTCTATCAGGATGCGTGTTGTTTCCGTCTCCACCAAAGCAGAGCAACGCAACCGCTTGTCGTGTGGGTCCTTACTGGTACAGGTATAACACTGGCACCCGATTGTCGGCACGCCACACGATGTTCCCGTTCCTAAGAAAGTCAGTCTCATATAATATTCACTTCAGGGAAAATCTCTATGTCAAATTTCTCTTTGACATCACGCTGGATGACTTTACAAAGCTCTACAATCTCCTGACCTGTCGCTCCTCCTCGGTTCACCAACACCAATGCCTGCTTGTCATGGACACCTGCACGTCCCATAGACTTACCTTTCCAGCCACACTGGTCTATCATCCATCCTGCTGGGATTTTCTCATGGTCAGCATCAACAGTATAGTGAGGCATCCCCTCATACTGAGCGGCAAGTTGTTCGTATTTCTCTTTGGCGACAATCGGATTCATAAAGAAACTACCAGCGTTCCCCATCACTTTCGGGTCCGGGAGCTTGGCTTGTCGGATATCGATAATCACCTGTCGGAGCTGTTGCGCAGTAGGCTGAGCAATACCCTTCCGTTCCAGTTCAGCACGGATATTACCATAGTCAAGATGTGGTTCGAAAGTGGTCTCCAGCTGATAGGTAACTTGCGTGATCAAATAACGATTCTTCCACTCTTTTTTGAAACGACTCTGTCTGTAGGAGTAGCCGCATTCCTCACAAGAGAACACACGAGTCTTACCTGTTGCGATCTCCACAGCCTCCACCTCAGTAATGAGGTCTTTCACCTCCACACCATAGGCTCCGATATTCTGAACGGCACTGGCGCCCACATCACCAGGAATCAGGGAAAGATTCTCCGCGCCATAGCACTGATGGTCGACACAAAAAGCCACTACGTCGTCCCATTCTTCTCCGCTACCGCATATAAGTCGAGAGCGGAGAGTGGGAAGTTGAGAGATCCCTTTTATGGCAGAGTGGACCACGATACCATCATAGTCTTTTGTCAGCAACAGGTTACTGCCGCCACCTATTATAATATAAGGAAGAGAGGTCTCACGCAATATGGCAGCCACCTGTTGCGCCTCCTCCACAGTGGCATACTCTAAGAATCTGTGGCAACGGGCATCGATGCCAAAGGTGTTATGCTGCAATAAATGATAATCCTTGATATCTTTCACTTCACTTGACTCTTACGTTGTCATCTTCTCCAGTCTCCATTTCCCTCCCTCATGTTTGAAGGTCAGCTCCAATTCCAGTCCGTTGGCAATACCACGCAATACAAAAATCTTACGACCTGTTTCCTTTTGTGGTTCACCATACACAATATTGAAAATCATACCAGAAGGCAACTCTGGAGCGAAAGCCTCCCAAGTATCTGGTGTAATCACACCTTCCATCTGTGCGAAATCATCATCAGGATCAGGACCTACGAACTTCACACTCTCCATCAAGTGTTTCTGCTGATAATCCGGATCGGAGGCGAAATGCGCATAGAACTCCAGGAAAGAGGCATTACTTGACTCGCTCAATGGCATATGAATCACCTCCTGAAGCATCCATAACCCGTTCACTCGGTCGAAAACATATTGCTTGACGGTCTTTCCCTCCAGATATATCTTCTCCACAATGGCATGATTGATATCGGTAGCCTCCTTCACATACTCCATCTCTTTCTCACTGTTGAATAACAACGTGTAAGAGTCTTGCTTCATGAAGAAATACTCCATCTGCCATTGTCCCTTTTTCGTATAGCTGACTTCCTCACCACGTTGTATTTTCAATGGGAATTTAATACGGGAGGACTGTAACTTGCGATTAGCCGCGAAATTAAAGATAAAATCATCGAAAAGCTCATCGGCAGCCTTGGGCATTGGTGTCTGCTCCGAAGCCACCTCCTCTTCCAAGGTCGAGGCTGTGGTATCTGCCTTCTGTATCGTGTCGGCAGTTGTCTCTTCATTGCTTCCGCTCTTTTGTCCCTGACAGGCGGAAAACAACAATACTGCTACCAAAAAGACAAACAAAAACTGTTTCATCTTGGACTTCGCACTAATATTCAACTCTCAAATTTGATGCAAAGGTACGAATAAGCGAGCAAAAATCCAAGAAATCTTGAGATTTTTCGAGCGCGAGTACCTTAGAATTCTTTCAAAGGTACAAATAATTCTTAATTATTAATTCCTAATTACTAATTTTTTCGTACCTTTGCACGCAAATTTTATTATAAAGCAAGATTATGATACTTGACAAGATAGAAGAACTGCTCAAAGAAGTGCAGCAGATGAGCGCTAAGAACGCAGAGGAAGTAGAACAACTCCGTCTGAAATATCTCAGTAAGAAAGGTGAGATCACAGCACTGATGAATGATTTCCGTGACGTTGCCGCTGACCAGAAGAAGACCGTTGGTATGAAGATCAACGAACTGAAGACGCTTGCAACAGAACGTATCAACCAGTTACGTGAGGAATGTCAGACACAGGAGAGCGAGGGAGATGCCATTGACTTGACACGCACTCCCTACCCCGTTAAGTTGGGTACCCGTCATCCACTGACCATCGTCACCAACGAGATTATCGACATTTTCTCCCGTATGGGCTTTGTCCTTGCTGACGGTCCTGAGGTGGAGGATGACCTCCATGTGTTCACGAAGATGAACTTCGCCGCTGACCATCCTGCACGTGATATGCAGGACACCTTCTTTGTCAGTCAGCATCCTAATGATGTGACCAAGAATATCCTGTTGCGCTCACACACCTCCAGTGTTCAGGCTCGTGTGATGGAGCACATGCATACGGAAGACGGCAAGCTCACAGCACCCATCCGTGTCATCTGCCCAGGACGTGTCTATCGTAACGAGGCTATCACAGCCCGTGCTCACTGCTTCTTCCATCAGGTAGAGGGTCTGTATATCGACAAGAATGTCAGCTTCACTGACCTGAAGCAAGTACTGCTCTCCTTTGCCCGTGAGATGTTCGGTGCTGACACGAAGATTCGTCTGCGTCCCAGTTACTTCCCATTCACGGAGCCTAGTGCGGAGATGGACATCTCCTGCTTCATCTGCGGTGGTGAGGGCTGTGGGTTCTGCAAGCACACTGGATGGGTGGAGATCCTCGGTTGCGGCATGGTAGATCCTAATGTGCTCGAACAATGCGGCATCGACTCCAAGGAGTATAGTGGCTATGCCTTCGGTATGGGTGTGGAGCGTATCACCAATCTGAAATACCAGGTCAGCGACCTCCGTATGTTCTCCGAGAACGATGTCCGCTTCTTGAAAGAATTCGAGGCAGCAAACTAATAACGGCTATTGTCTATAGCCAGCTTCGATAAATCTCAACTCGGCTTCGAGCATTGCTAATTTCGGCATCTCGAAGCCGACTTTTTTTGCCTCGGCGATAGGACGGGAATAGAGGTAATAAATCTCCATCGGACGATGAAAATCAAAATCGAGTTTCATCGAAGGGCTATAGGGTACCATCGCGTCTGTCATTGCCATCATCTTATCCGCAAACGCACTGGTCAAAGTACTGACACCCAACGCATTGGCAGCACCTACCACTTCCATCATCTGGTCGTAGATCAACTGGCGTGTGGAAGGATTCTTCAACAGTTTGTCCGTAGAGGTATTCAGGGCGACCGTCATACCATTGAAGGGCATGTTCCATACTGCCTTGCGCCATCGTGCCTCCAGATAAGGGACTTCCGCTACTTCAATACCAGCCTCTTGGAAATCCTTGACAATCTCATGGAAACGCTCGTCAGGACAAGAGTAGTTGCCGAAGTTAATAGATCCATAGCATTGGTGTACGACATGTCCTGGCTCTATCTTGTTGGAACAGATAAAGGCAAGACCTGCCACAATATACAGATGCGGGAACTCTTTCTGCAAATCTTCCTCTAGTCCGATACCGTTCTGGATAAGCACCACTACTGTATCTTCCTTGAGTATCGGTGTCAACATCTCTTTCAACAAGTGGTTGTTAATAGACTTCAGCCCGACAAGCACGACATCTGCTTTGGGCATCTTCCTGGAATCACCGTATGTCTCAACAGGATATAAATGGAAACTGCCGTCACAGGAGTCTACCTGAAACCCATGCTCTTTTACATATTCATAGTCTGAATGCGACAGAAACCTCACCTGTTTTCCTGCCTTCACCAATCGACAGCCATAGTAACCGCCTATGGCTCCTGCTCCTATCACCGTATAATCCATCATTCTCATGTTTTATGTGGCAAAGATACAATGAAGTACGTAAAACACAAAAGGAAATGAGAAAAATCTTTGCCATTTCACTTTTTAATCGTATCTTTGCATCATATAATGATACGAAAAAGAAATCATCACCTATGGGAAAAATAAAAAAAACATTGTTTCTGTTAGTCTCCACACTATTGTTTGTCGCTTGTTCTAGTAACGACGGCGGAGAAAGTCCTCAGCCCGCCAAAAGGACGGTCATTGTTTATATGGCTGCGGAGAACACGTTAAGCGGGAATGCCCAGAGTGACATCAACGAGATGATACAGGGCGTGAAGAAGATATCCAAATACGATAACCTGATTGTTTTTGTGGACCGTGCTAACTCACAGGAGAAACCGTTCCTCATACGACTGAAGGATGATGAGAAGCAACCTGCGGACACCATCCATAAATACAATAGCGATTTCTACACCTCTGACCCTGAGAATATGAAAGAGGTGATTAGCAGGGTGATGACCAGCTATCCAGCCAACGACTACGGACTCGTGCTCTGGGGACATGGCAATGGTTGGGTCATCATGAATGACTCTGTAGCTTCAAGAAGGGCTATCGCTGTGGATAACGGAGGTAACAAAGTCTCCGACAACGGACTGTGGATGAACATCCCCTCGCTGCGTACTGTCCTGGCGGCACTGCCCCACTCTTTCAAGTTCATCTTCGCTGACTGCTGTAACATGCAGAACGTGGAGGTGGCGTATGAGCTGAGAAAACATACAGAATACTATATCGCCTCACCCGCTGGTATTCCTGGCGACGGTGCGCCTTATGAGAAGATCATCCCTGACCTCTTCCTATACGATGATGTTCAGATGTATACCAAGATCTGTGATGATTATTATAACAAAACAGATCTGGAGGATGGACATCTGCCTATCTCTGCCATCAAGACGAAGGAGCTGCCAGCACTGGCAAGTGCCACAAAGGAGATTCTTTATAACATTTACACTGCGAACACACCCATCAATACGGATCATCTGATTTATTATTACACCTACAAAGTCTCTGATCCTAATGAGCATGTGATGTATGACATGAATGACTTCCTGCTACGCCATGCCGAGCAAGAGGACTACCAGCAGTGGCTAAAAGCCTTCAACCAAGCTGTCGTCTATAAGAAGATGAGTACTAAATGGCAAGTGTCAGGAACACTGGTCTTCGACTTTGAGGTGACAGAGGAGCGTTTCGGAGGTGTCAGCATGTTCGTTCCTTTAGAGCGATATGACCACACGCTGCTCAAGTACAACGAAGGTATCAAGAAGACGGCATGGTATCATGCTGTGGGCTGGTCGGAACTCGGCTGGTGAACAACCACCTTGACTTTAGAGATACGACGTTCCTCCATCTCCAAGATCTCAAACGTGAAATGGAGATAATTGATTTTCTCATGTAACTCAGGGAAGTCACCCTTGATCTCCAGCAGTAATCCTGCCAGGGAATCTGCGTCTCCCTCTACCTCTGAGAAAATCTCATCGTCAAGTTTCAGGATCTTATAGAAGTCACTCAACAAGGTCTTACCCTCAAATACGAAGGTATTACTGTTGATACGCACATAACTCTTCTCGTCCTCATCGTACTCGTCATTGATCTCACCCACGATCTCCTCGAGGACATCCTCTAATGTCACGATACCACTGGTACCGCCGAACTCGTCAACCACAATGGCGATATGCACCTTGTTCTCCTGGAACTCACGCAACAGGTCGTCAATCTTCTTCGTCTCTGGTACGAAATACGGAGGACGTATCAATGACTGCCATCTGAAGTTAGACGGTTTACGAAGATGGGGCAATAAGTCCTTGATATACAGGATACCACGGATATTATCACTATTGTCCTGATAGACAGGGATACGGGAATAGTTATTCTCCACAATACATTTCAGCACCTCATTGAATGACGATTTGAAATCAAGGTCGACCACATCCTGACGACTGGTCATGATCTCCTTCGCCGTCTCGTCACCAAAGCGGACAATACCCTCCAGCATCCGCTGCTCGTCTTTGATATCCTCCTTGTCTGTTAACTCCAGCGCCTGCTCCAGATCATCCACACTTAACACATGGTTCTCTTTCTGCACTACTTTTCCCGCCAAGATACCAGACTTCATCAATACCGTAGCAAAAGGATAAAAAAGCTTACGACAGAAAAGAATACCACCAACGACGGTACGACAGAAACGAAGTGGTTGCTGACGGGTGTATATCTTCGGCATAATCTCACCAAAAAGCAACAACAGGAATGTCAATAAGACGGTGAGACACAGGAAATGAATCCAGTAAGCATCCCCGAAGTCTATCACTTGTGCGAAGAAATAGTTCAGCAACATGATAATCGTGACATTTACCAGATTATTGGTAATCAAGATCGTGGCGAGTGTGCGCTCCGACTCTTCCCGGAGTTTTAACACCAGTCGGTCATACTCTGTCTTCTCTTCCTCCAACTCACTCAAGTCAGTAGGTGAAAGGGAGAAAAAGGCTATTTCCGAGCCAGAGGCATAGCCGGAAAACAGCAACAAAACACATGCAAGTATAAGAGCAATCATGGCACCAAGACTTGGTGCCATCACTTGAATATCATTGATTGTCCGTAGAACTTCTTCCATTCAACATCTCCATATTATCCGCCCATATCTCCGTTACATAACGACGCTGACCTTGTTTGTCATCATACGTGGTATAACGAAGACGGCCCTCTATATATAGTTTGTCACCCTTATGGACGTATTTCTCCACAACCTCAGCAAGTTTACGCCATAAGATGACCTGATGCCAATCGGTATGGTCAGGCACCTGTGTACCGTTCTGCAACGTATAGCCACGCTCTGTCGTCGCCAGTCGCAGACGTGCCACAGCAACCCCTTGCTCCACATAACGCACCTCCGGGTCGGCACCGACATTACCTATCAGCATCACCTTATTCATAAAAACAAGTATTATTTACAAAATCCAAGGAAACGGAACTTGAAATTCTTTCCTTTTGCGGAAGGGAACTGACTGCGCTCGTCTACACGTTCGCGAAGGTATTCCACGATGCGGTTATAGCAGTCCATACCAGATATCGCCTTACATTGTGCCACGAAATGGGTATCACGATACTGGAACTTACCAGTACCAGGAACCATCAACACACGCTTGAAGTCAAGGGAGCCCTCATACCAGCCGAAAAGCTCTTCGTTCAGACGAACCAAAGCAGGAGCCATCGGTTTCTCTATCCTCTCTAATGATGGATGAATGGCACGTTTCTCTTTAAAGTCAAGCATCGTAGGGGCATCTGTCTTGATAATAATGAAATATACACGTGGACGAACCTTATAACGCTTAGGATAGTATACATCACTGGTACAATAGGAACGGACATCATCCTCAAGTACAGGATTCATACCTATCTCTGGTATATCAGCTAGAAAGGCAATAGCATCATCAACATTATCAACCAGAACCTCTTTATCAAAATATCTTAAGTAAAAATTCATAGAATAGTTTGGGTTTTTCCAGAATAAAAAAAAGAGCGGAAAACGGGACTCGGACCCGCGACCCCAACCTTGGCAAGGTTGTGCTCTACCAACTGAGCTATTTCCGCAATAAATGTCAAAGTTTATGTGAAGAGGAGGAGACTCGAACTCCCACGTCGCAATTGACACTACCCCCTCAAAGTAGCGCGTCTACCAATTCCGCCACCTCTCCAGCATATCATGAATAAAAAAGAGTGCCCAGAACAGGACTCGAACCTGCACGCCTCGCGGCACACGCACCTGAAACGTGCGCGTCTACCAATTCCGCCACCTGGGCATTATTTCGCTAAGGCCTTTCCTTAACGCTCTTTTTTGTTCAATAAGTGAGCGGAAAACGGGACTCGGACCCGCGACCCCAACCTTGGCAAGGTTGTGCTCTACCAACTGAGCTATTTCCGCTTGTATTCCTTCGGAATCCAATCGACATATCCGGCTGCACTCGGCTTAAAAGCAAGCTTTTCTGCTCTCACTTGCACGGATATTCCGCATTTTCTTCAGGCATCTCTCTCGATTGCGGATGCAAAGGTAATGCTTTTTTCGGAATTGACAAAGTTTTCGGCACTTTTTTTATGAAAAAGTTTTCTTTTGTCTGTTTTCTTGGAGGAAAACGCCCCTTTCACCTTATTTAATTTAGTAGGTTTCTTTCTGGGTATAGCCTTTCTTCAACAGATTGACTTTCGATACGTTATTGTAATAACCATTGACAAACATACCGTATTTACGCAACTCTTTGATATCTGTCGCTGTCAGACGAATACGGAGCACACCAGACTCTCCTACAGAGCAACAGCCCCATTCGTTCAACTGATCGGCATTGCCTTCCAGGGTCTTGTCAGTACCATTATAGATGGTCTTGAACTGCCAATATTCCACATTAGGATCACTCGTGTCTGCCTCATAGATAAACTCCAACTTGTCACCTGGCTCAGCTTCCAGGAACTTCTCCTTATCAACGATAAAACCATTCTCCCAGTTTCCAAAGACGCAGTTACCTTCCCACATGGGTGTGGATGTCCAGACAGAAGAACCTGGCGTGAGATATACTCGCTTGATCTTCAGGACACTGCTGTCTGCCGACTGGATGGCGACCTCGTCAACCTGACTGACATCCTGTCCGTCGAAATAACAGGTAACGGTGGTGATTCCGGGTTTTCCGAAAACCCTCAGTTTATTAGATATCATCAACTGCGTTCCCACCTTGGTAGGTTCGACAAACTCCACACTGAGAGACTCATACTTTGTCCAGTCGACAGGCAGGTTACGCTCACGCATGGAGCCCACCAGACCGCCCCAAGGGATGGCATGATAGACGATAGAGCCGTCACTATTACGCTCAAAAGACTCATGGATATTCCATGTCCCGTCAAATTTGGAGTTCAGTGTCAGTCCGTCTTCTTCCGTTTGGGATCCACATGCCACCAACATGATAGATGCCATGACTGTCAATAGTTTTCTCATTGTTCTGGTCTTTACGTTATTAGTTAACGACTGCGAAGGTACGCATTATTTTTGAAATGACAAAGAAAACGAAGAAAAAAACGGATGAAAGGACTTAATCCATACGGTCACGATAGTCCTCATAGCCGTATCTTCGGAGTATTTCCAACTGTCCGTCCATGTGCAGCATGCCGATAGCTGGATGCGTGATACCATTGAAAGTATTCGTCTTCACCGTCGTATAATGAATCATATCCTCGAAGATGACCTCCTGCCCTATCTCCAATGGTTTGTCAAAACGCCAAGCACGCATAAAATCACCGGCGAGACAGCTATTACCGCCTAAGCGATAGACGCAGTCTCCCTTCTCCTCCTCCACATGCTCGGCTCCACGGACATCGGGGAAATAGGGCATCTCCAGACAATCTGGCATGTGACAGGTGAAACTGACATCCAGGATAGCGGTCTTGATACCTTTGTCCTCCACCATATCCACCACATGTGACACCAACGGACCCGTCTGCCAGGCAAAGGCACTGCCGGGCTCAAAAATCACCTTCAGATGGGGATAACGCTGGTGAAAACCTTCCATGATCCTTGCCAGCAAGTTGATATCATAGTCTTTACGGGTCACCAGGTGTCCCCCGCCGAAGTTGATCCACTTCAACTGCGAGAACCAGGGTGAGAATTTCTCCTCGATATGCTGGAGGGTACGCTCAAAGACATCCGCCCCACTCTCGCAATGGCAATGACAATGGAAGCCCTCTATGTCGGAGGGGAGCTGTTGCGGCAACTTATCCGCAGTGACTCCGAAACGGGTACCTGGGGCACAGGGGTTATACAACAAGGTCCCCACCTCAGAATACTCCGGATTGACACGCAGACCTATCGAGCACATAGCGGCACGATGATGGTAACGCTCATACTGAGACAACGAGTTGAAGGTCAGATGCGACGAGCATGCCACGATCTCATCAATCTCCTCATCTGTATAAGCAGGAGAAAAGGTATGCGCCTTGCTGCCAAACTCCTCATAGGCTAGTTTTGCCTCCGACAAGGAACTTGCCGTCGTCGAACGGATATACTCCCTGAAGATGGGGAATGTCTTCCATAGCGCAAAGGCTTTGAACGCCAGGATGAACTCCGAACCTGTCCGCTCCGCCACTTTTTGTATCAACGATAAATTGCGGCGCAACTTCTCTTCCTCTATAATATAAATAGGTGTCTTGAAATCCATTTTTTTGATGAATAATCATTTTTCGACTGCAAAGATAACTTTTTATTGTGGTTAAATTGCATTATTCCATTAAAATTATTAATTTTGCAAAAGAATTGAGATCGAATGAAATGAAACTCATCGTAATGACACAACCCACGTTTTTCGTGGAGGAAGACAAAATATTGACATCGCTCTTCGAGGAGGGACTGGATTGCCTGCATCTGTACAAGCCCGGCTCTTCCCCTATGTATGCGGAGCGTTTGCTGACACTCCTGTCGGACGAATACTACTCAAAAATCGTTGTTCACGACCATTTCTATCTAAAAGAGGAATATAAGCTGAGAGGGATTCATATCGACAACGACAGTGTCTCCATACCCAATGGCTACAAAGGGAAGATCAGCTGCACATGCCGGAAGATAGAAGACTTGAAGGAAGCGAAGCGCCACATGGATTATGTATTCCTGAAGAACATCTTCGACAGTCAGACATTTGCCGAGAACAAGTCGTCCTTCACCGCCAATGAGTTGGAAGAGGCGGCAAGACGTGGACTGATAGACCGCCATGTGTACGCACTGGGAGGGATGAACATCGACAACATACGGGTTGCGAAAGACCTCGGCTTTGGTGGTGTCGTGATATGCGGCGACCTCTGGAACCGTTTCAATATCCATCAGGAACTTGACTACAAGGCGCTGATCACACATTTTGAGAAACTAAGGAAAATAATTGGATAATCTAAAACAAATATGAAGTCAAACAAGAACTACATGGTGTTTTCCGGTACTGCCACGAAGTACCTCGCAGAGAAAATCTGCCAAAGTTTAGGATGTCCGCTTGGAGAATTGCAGATTACCACATTCTCCGACGGTGAGTTTGCTGTGTCTTTTGAAGAATCCATCCGTGGACGTGATATCTTCCTCGTGCAGAGCACCTTCCCCACCAGCGACAACCTGATGGAGCTGCTGCTGATGATTGATGCGGCAAAACGAGCTTCCGCACGTACCATCAATGCCGTTATCCCCTATTTCGGATGGGCACGTCAGGATCGTAAGGACAAGCCTCGTGTCAGTATCGGTGCCAAACTAGTAGCCGACCTGCTCTCCGTAGCTGGTGTCGACCGTGTGATAACCATGGACTTGCATGCTGACCAGATCCAGGGCTTCTTCGATGTTCCTGTCGACCATCTCTATGCCTCTAATGTCATCATACCTTATCTGCAGAGCCTGAAGCTCGACGACCTGGTGATCGCCT
>JAEEGH010006511.1_pt1 | contig 28583 bp, 20 predicted proteins | sample 9134181 | NCBI WGS metagenome assembly JAEEGH01 (sample SAMN16246544, study PRJNA631951) | gut metagenome | biome: gut microbiome; feature: rumen; material: DP-attached | host: Bos | place: Iran: Karaj | collected 2018-10 | reverse complement strand
TAATCTTTGCCATATTCGTACCTCCTATATTAAATCGTTGAAACATCAATCTTATCGTATTCACTATGAGTACCTACAAAACGGATGAATATATGTCCGATTGTGAACTTAACCACCACAACTAAGCGATATTTGTTGCCTCGGATATCAAAGACATAATGTTGATTCCCTACGTAGTCTGTCGAAGGAAAATCCACCTTTATATCCGACAAGTTCCTCCAATCTGCCTTTTCTGCAATGTCATACCATCGTTCAAGTGCAGCCTGAGCATCTCCGTGTCCTTCCGAACTATAGAATTCAACCAGTCGTCTATGTGATACGATTCTCATATTGGCTGCAAAATTACATGATTATTTTGAATTTCAAAAGAAAGTAGCTAATTATTTTTGATTTTCAGAATATTTATTCCAAAATCTCCCCAAAAACAAAAAAAATCCTACTCATTATAGAATGGGTAGGAAATAAAAAAGAACCTCCACTATTAAGAAATAGTTTTGGCTCTCTTTAATGTTCACAACGGAATAATCCTTATTGTGAATACCTCTATTAATTAGTGCTGCAAATGTATTTATTTCTTTTTTAACTGACAAAATAAATTCCTCAAAAAAAATATTTAATCATATAATTTTTATAAAATGGTTTTAGTTTTCTATCTTTGCCGTATAAATAAATCGTATATACAATGAAATACATATTAGGATTAGACCCTGGAATTGCGAGTATTGGCTGGGCACTGATATTAGAAGCTGAGAATGACAACGAGAAGTCAAGGATTATTGATTCGAATGTTGTTAAGATTGACTTTGACAACTTTGCATACGTTAACTCCAAAGGAAAAATATCAGAGGGTAATCCCATTGAAATGTTTAGGAAGGGACTCACCGTCTCGCCCAATCTGGTTAGGCGGCAGAAGCGTGGAGCCCGACGTAATCTTCAGCATTTCAAATTAAGACGAGCAGATTTGATTGCGCTGTTGCGCGATAATGGGATCATTGACGATGACACTCTGTTGTGTGAAGACGGTAAGGGCACAACCTACGAAACCCTCATGTTGCGAGCAAAGGCCGCAAGTGAGGAAATCTCATTAAACGAGCTGGCAAGGGTGTTACTCATGATCAACAAGAAACGTGGTTACAAAAGCAGTAGGAAGGGAGAAGCGGATGCCGATATTGAAGATATGGGTGCTTATTTGGCTGATATAACAGGACGCAGTAATTCTTTGGCTGAAAATCACCAGACAGTAGGCCAATACCTGATGAATCAACTGTCTCTTCAACCTCTTAAAGGCATTAAGCATCAGACATTTTATAGAAAAGACTATGAGGAGGAGTTTGAGCAGATATGGAAGACTCAGATGCAGTTCCATCCAGAACTGACTCGTAAACTGAAGAAGGAAATCAAGAACCATATTATCTTCTACCAACGTCCAATAGAAAGCAAGAAGGATGAACTGAGTTTCTGCGAACTGGAAAGTCATCAGATTGAGGTAGAGAAAAACGGCAAAAAGAAACTCGTTACAACGGGTAGCAGAGTATGCCCCATATCATCTCCCTTGTTTCAGGAATTTAGAATGTGGCAGCGATTGAATGATGTCATTATCACCAACACCACAACACTTGAGCAATTTCAATTGACTCAGGAACAGAAGGAAATGCTTGCCACCGAGCTGTCAATCAAGAAAGAAATAACCAAAAGTGCGGCAATCAAGATGCTTGTGGGTAAACAGACAAAGACCTACGACTTGAATTTCGACACTCTGATTGGCAACGAGACACAGGCCAGATTGGTGAGCGCATACTTGAAGATATTGGAAATGACGGGCCACGATAAGTTGGATGTCAAAAAAATGAAGGCACAAGATGTGCTCGGAACAATATATGAGGTGTTTGACGGTCTTGGTTACAAGACAGAAGCGCTGAAAGCAGAAGTCGTAATCGGGCAGGATATTTACATGCAACCATACTACAAATTGTGGCATCTGCTCTATTCTTTCCCTGGCGATAGTTCCCGCTCTGGCAGTGACAAACTTGTGCAGCGTGTGAAAGAGTTCTTTGGTTTCGACAACGAAGAATACGCCAAAGTCATTGCCGACGTCAAATTCCCTGATGGATATCGTAGCCTTAGCGCTAAAGCCATCCAAAAGATTCTCCCTTTCTTGAAAGAGGGCTACCAGTATAGTGAAGCTTGCGAAAAGGCAGGATACAATCACTCCAAGCGTTCCATTACAAAGGAAGAAAATGCAGAACGTACTCTACAGCAGTATCTTTCTCCTATTCCTCACAACAGTTTGCGCAATCCGCTGGTAGAGAGAGTCCTGAATCAGATGGTTTCTCTTGTAAACAGTCTGATAGATGAATATGGGGAGAAGTATGGTCAATTTAGCGAAATACGCATAGAATTGGCACGCGAACTTAGCAAGAACGCAGAAAGTAGAAACAGACTAACACAGGATATTGAGAATAATAAGAATGAGCGTGCGAAGTGTCGGAAAGAACTCATCGAACAACTGAATGAAAGAGGATATCATGTAACCTATGTCAGCGAAAATGATGTGCTTAAATATAGGTTATATAAGGAGTTGGCTCCTCTTGAATACAAGACACTATATTCAAAGACCAAAGTTGATTTGGTTGACCTTATTATTAATCGTAAGTTCGACAAGGAACACATCATCCCCAAAGCCAAAAGTCCAAGTAATGCTTTCTCAGTGCTTACAATAGAACTATCCAGTATAAATGTGGAGAAAGGCGATATGACAGCTTTGGACTATGTAACGTGGAAATATGGTGAGGAAGAGGCTCAACAGTATATAGCCAGAGTCAACGACCTGTTCAAACAGAAAGCTATCAGTAAGGCAAAGAAGGACAATCTCCTACGCACGGCTGCTGACATTCAAGACGAGCCGCTTACAAGGGATTTAGGGCTTACACAATACATAAATCGTAAAGCCTACGAGATATTGAGCACCATCACCCGAACAGTGACACCAACTACTGGTAGTGTAACCAGTCGTCTGCGCGACGATTGGCAATTGGTGGATGTACTACAGGAACTTGTTTGGGATAAGTACGACAAGTTGGGTCTTATTGATACATACAAAGACAAAGACGACAAAATCGTACGCAAGATTAACGAAGATGCCTGGACAAAACGTACTGATCATCGTAATCACGCAATGGATGCTATCACTGTTGCATTCACTAAGCCAGCCTTTATCAATTATCTCAACAGTCTGAATGCAGAGGGCGAGAAGCGGGAGCAACTCCTGAAAATGCGACAGAAAAATCTGCATCGTGACAAAGACGGAAACTGGAGATTCAATGGGCCAATGCCATTAGGAGAACTGCGTGCTGAAGTCAAGCATCAGTTAGAGAGTATCAACGTTTATCAAAAGCCTACAACAAGTGCTGTAACACCCAACCTGAATATCTCGAAAACCAAGAAGAAAAAAGAAGGTAACCACCAAATTCAACTAACGCCGCGAGGCAAACTACACGATGACACCTATTATGGCTGCATCATGGAAAATGGAGTGCAGGTGTTCACCAAACGAGTTAAGGTTAACGAAGGACTGAATGTGGATGATGTAATTGACAAGGGTGTACAGCGCATTTTGAAGGAAAGGCTCAACGAGTTTGGGGATAAGCCCAAGGAGGCTTTTGCCAATTTAGAGGAGAATCCTATCTGGTTCAATAGGGATAAAGGCATCTGTATCAAAAGCGTCATCGTAAGAACCAATTTGAAAGATGCCCGTGCTATACACAAGAAACACAATAACAAAGGTCATATTCTGCTTGACAAAGATAGTAAGATGCAGCCTACCGACTATGTTAAAACTAATAACAATCATCATGTTGCAATATACGAAGACGAACAACATGAAATGCACGAAGTTGTGGTGCCATTTTTAGATGTTGTTGACAATGCTATACAGGGAAAACCTGTCATCGACAAAACGTATAATGCTGACAAGGGTTGGCGGTTCCTGTTTTCGTTGCAGCAGAACGACTGCTTCGTATTCCCCGATGAGGCTTCTGGGTTCAATCCTGCTGACATTGATTTGACAGCAAAAGAAAACTATGCTTTGATAAGTCCTCATCTGTTCAAAGTTCAGTCCATATCAGAAGGAGACTATCGGTTCAGACATCAATATGATGCAAGTAAGAATGCTGATGTAAAATTGAAAAACATGACGTGGAAAAGAATCAGAAATCCGAATGGGCTAAAAGGTGTTGTTAAAGTCCGAATTTCCAAAATTGGACATATAGAATATGCGCAATAAAAAAATCCCTCAGCAATGAGGGATTTTCTTTTATACTACAAACAATTTTTTGTTTCTAAATGCAATTGTAAATCAGTGTAATTCTGCTGATTGCATCATATCCACTGTTTGTAATATTGCATTGGTACTAATTTTAGAGGTATTCACAACACTTCATCCCGTTCCTGGCCGACCAAAAGACTGTTTGTAATATTGCATTGGTACTAATTTTAGAGGTATTCACAACGTACACGGAACCACACACGCGGTCGGTCGCACTGTTTGTAATAATGCATTGGTACTAATTTTAGAGGTATTCACAACCGAATTAGCTAAGATAGTAGGTGACTACCAACTGTTTGTAATATTGCATTGGTACTAATTATAGAGGTATTCACAACAATATTTGGGCAGGCATGAGAGCCGATGGGACTGTTTTGTAATATTGCATTGGTACTAATTTTAGAGGTATTCACAACAACGCATACAAGAACATCCTCGCTGCTGTTACTGTTTGTAATATTGCATTGGTACTAATTTTAGAGGTATTCACAACTCCTTTATGCTTGATGTAGCATTTCCGTAAACTGTTTGTAATATTGCATTGGTACTATTAACGCACGTTCCTTATGTCAAAGAGCACATATTTTCACCACGCAAAGATAAGATATATTTTTTAATCCGACATTCTTCTTCACTCAAAAAAACTGCTAACGTTGTCATGATTGTCATTGTCATGATTGTCATTAAGGATTTCGGATTCCGTTTTCAGTTCACTATAATAATAATATATATATTATTATTATAGTGGCACTTTTTAGAGGTTGAAAACTCTTAATGACAAATGACAATCATGACAATCATGACAACGTATGTATGGTCTGAAAAAAAATTCAAAAAAATATGAAAATTTTTTCCATTTTATTCGAAACCCGCAATGGCGTCTTTCTATCTTTGCAGTGTCAAAACAAATGAGAAAATTTGCGCGCCAACTTAAGAAATTTTCCCGTTAGTTAGACGAAAGACGAAGGACGAAAGACGAAGGACGAAGACGAGCCGTCCGGAAGGCAAGTCAATAACCAATAACCCATAACCAATAAACAATTTTATTAACCACAACACAAAAACAAATTAAAAACTATGGCACTTAAAGTAAAAGCAAAAGAACAGCTCATCAAGGTGGGCAAGTACGCAGACACTTACCGATTCGTTCTCTCACCGGAACTCTACATCGCTCTGGCACAGAACAAGGTAATCAGCGAGGCGGCTCTCCGCTCAGGCATCAGCAAAGGCGTGATGCAGGCATGTTGGGATGCAGCAGGCGAAGTAATCAAGGCATGGGCAACAGAAGGTCACTCAGTGGCACTGCCAGGACTCGGAACAATGCGTTTCGGACTGCGAGCAAAGTCAGTGGCAACCGTTGACGAGGTAAAGTCAAAGCTCATCAACAGCCGACGCATCATCTTCACTCCATCAACCGACCTGAAGGACGAACTCTCCAACACCAGCATTCAGATCACTTGCTACGACAAGGACGGCAATATCCTCAAGCGCGTAACCTCTGCCGACGAAGGCGTAGTCGAAGACAACGAAGGCGACGACACTGGCAGCACCGACGGCAAGACCGGAGACAACGAAAACCAAAACGAAAACGGTTCTAACGAAAACCAAAACGAAAACCAAAACCCTGGTGGTGGTAACGGAGGTGGCGGCACCGAAGATGGCACTGACGAGAGCTAAACGATGTGAAAGGTGAGCCCTTCGGGGCTCCCTTTCCTCTAACGAAAGACGAAAGACGAATGACGAAAAACCTGTAAACAGTAAACGGTAAACAGTAAACTAAACATTATGAAACGCGACATTCTTGAGACAGTGGTGAAGGTTATAGTAGCCGCACTCACAGCATTCCTCACAGCTATCACAACTACAAGTTGTATGGGACACGGACCATTCTAATGCATAATTCATAATGCATAATGGTAAGGTAATTTTCTTTCATAAATGGTAGGTTATACAAAAACACGAAAAAAAGAGCTTCGCAGTGATGCGAGGCTCTTTTTTTTCATAATTGTTCCATTGTTCCAATGTTCCAACACGATTTTTTATTTTTTTCTGCCCTTAATTCATAGTCTAACACGAACAGCCTCTTCCTGTTTCTGTAGTCTTTTGTAGTTCATAGTAGATTTTAGGTTTATATGTCAGTTACTTGTCCCTGTGGCATATGGGGAGGCATAAAAAGACCTATTTGCAAGTTTCTTTGGCGACGGCAAGGAAACTGCCGGAAATTTCGCTTAATCCTGATAGCCAGTGACAAAGGATTGCATAAACTGGAACAAGTTACGCACGACAAGGATGCCTTGCTCCATAGGACCTGTTGAATGGTCAACGATGTTGATGAAGTATTCTAATGACTCTTGATCAAGCAGGTCTTTGAGGCTGACGTATTCATCGGAGCCTTCGAACTTGAAGCCGTAGAGTGCCCACCAGTCAACGCCCACCTGTGTGGTGACGAGGCGCATGGGGATGACCTGATTAACACCCTTGCAAGTCATCTTGGCAGACACGAGTTCATTGAACTGCTGAGTGTATTTCTCGATAGTCTGCTGGTCGGCAGAACTGCGACCTGCCGCGCGGTATTCCTCTTCTATCTGCAGCAGCTTGCTCATGTCGCTAATGCTCATGGTAGTGGTGAGGTCGTCAAGGAAGGTGATGGTGGCTGCATCGATATTATTGCCGTCAAGCAGTGCTACGAGCAGGTCGAGGGCACTGCTGGTGGGGGTAAGCTTTTCGATAATCTCCTGACCAGTGGTATTGGATGACTCGCTGGATATGTCTATCATCTTTCTGCCGTTGAGCACAAAGCTGAATTTATTATATGCCTTATGGGTGACGGGGTCCTGGATGATGGTGAAGTCAGTTACCTGTCCGCCATGACCTGTGACGGTGTTGCCCGTCATGGTCCACTTATCCTGGGTAATGTCTATGAAGGAGCGTCCGGCAGCCAATTCGAGGTTGTTGTTGTAGGTGCCAGTGAGCCAAGGACGCATTTTCCCGTCGGAGTCGTTGCTGAGCACAAACTTAAACTGCTGTGGCACGAGTACAATCACTGCGAGCGTCTCAGTGCTGAGTGACTTGCTGAGCACAGGTGTGGCGGTGCCTGTGCCTTCAAGAAGGATGTCAATATTTACCTTGGTCTTAGGATTGTATATCTTGAACCGAAAGTCCTGGCTTTCTTCTATCTTGAAAGTCTTGGCGTCAGAGACTGTGACGAGGTAATTGAAATTGGAGAGGTCGATGGTAGCCTGCTCAGTATAGCCTAAAGCGGCGAGGTCGGAGCCTGCCTCTACGGGCTTGGTGCTCTCGGCAACCTTCTGCTTGAGAATGTCATCCATCTCACCGTTGTAGCTCTTGTTGAGCAGGATAGCTTCATTGAAATAGAGGAGGAAGGAATTCATCTTAGGCCATGACTTGAACTTGAGGTTCTGGGCAAGGTCTTTGAGCATTGCACGGCTGTGTGCTACGAATGCTTCACGATTCTTGGCTGCCTGCTCTGCTGAACTTGTGTTGTCGTCGTCAGAGCATGCCGTGAATACTGCTGTGCCGCAGATGAGGGTGGCGGCAAACACCCAATGCATAATTCTTTTCATATTTATATCAGTTTTTTATTTAGTTTAGCGTTTAGTGTCAACGGGGACGCCCGCGGCATTGTATATTTTCCCATTGGCCTTAATAATCAACTGAGACACCGGGACAGGTACGTGTTCCACACCTTTCAACTTGCGAATATACGAGTAAGCGAGTAAAGTACAAAATAAATCTTGTTTATTTTTACTTTCGAGCGAGAGTATTTCGACGAAGTCAACATAGAGTATTTTTTTCAAACTATCATTCTTCTTTTTCAAAAATGTTCCAAAGTTCCAAAGTTCCAATGTTCCAACACGTTTTGGGAAAGAGGGCTGATGTATGAGGGCTGAGAACCAGTATCGTCTTAACTCCTTGACTTCACTAACTTCTTAACTCCTAAATAAAGACTTAAATCAGAATGTGCAGGGGAGGGCGAGAAGCTGGTACATGAGGGTGCGAGCAAGACGCTGATGACCTGTGTCGTTGGGATGGAGACGGTCGGTAGCTGCATCGTTGAAGTACTGGGCATGCTCGTCGTGGAGAGGGTAGAGTCCGCTGGTGGCTGACCAGTCGAGGACAGGAACTGCCCAGATGTTTGCTGCTTCTTTCACTACCTGGATGTAGTCACTGATGAAGAGTCCGATTTTGTTGGCATATTGCTCGGTAGGTTGCCAGTTGTTTTCGTTAGGATAGAATCCGGCACGATGGATAGGGGTGAGAAGCACTATCTGTTTTGTGGGATAGAGCCGTTTGAGTTTGTCGAGGGCAATGTTGATACGACCACGAAATGTGTCTTTGTTCATGTCGGGAAGGCGCTGAAGACGCTTTTGTAGGTGTTTGGGTTCGCCGCGGGCTGCTTCAACCATTTGTTCCGATTCCTGATACCATTGACCGAGGGGTACGCTGTTGTTGAAGTCGTTGGTTCCCATGAAGATGATGATGGCATCGAGGGAGTCGGCATGTTCCTGCCAGCATTTGTCGGTCTGACGCGGTATGTCGTTCCATTGTCGTCCGCTCACTCCATAGACATAGGGGCTGATTTGCAGCCATTCTTGCAGATAGTACCAATATTTATGTGCGGCTGCTTTGTTGCGAGGGTCGGTGATGGAGTCGCCAAAGTATGCTACGCGTTTTCCGTGCCAAGGATGTTGAATCATCTGTTGGGCACTGGCTGTGAGAGGAAGGAGAAAAAGGATAAATAATGCATATTTCATAATGCATAATGCATAATTTTTAGCGAAAGACAAAGGTGAAATGCGCATAATGAATGGTTAGAGATTAATGGTTAGTGGGAACAAAGTTATGATAATGAGTTGGATTTTTTAAAGTTTTTTAGAAAAATTATACATTTATGTGGTTTTTTGTCTAACTTTGCCGCGTTTTTATAGAATGAGAGATGTTTAGGTTTTCTATTCATTGTTTTGCAGTATCGGTAGTTGTGCTGTTTTTCGCTGTCGGATTGCTGTCGTGCGGTGGCAGGAAGAATATTGTGGATGTGGATGAGTTGCACAGACAGGATTCGCTGGAGTCGGCTATGGATACTCTGCAACTCGTTGAAGAGGAGGAGGAACCACCTGTAGCTGTGGACGGTCTCTTCGATGATTTCTTTTTTACTTTCGTGACTAATCCGTCGTTTCAGATGCAGAGGATTGAGTTTCCGCTGCCTGTGATGGACGGGGATAGTGCCATGATGGTGGGTTCGGACGACTGGGAGAAGTATAATAAGTTTATCTACCAGGAGCAGTTTTCTGTTATCATCGAGGATGATGATGATGTGCTGGTGAAGAATGATACAAGTGTGCATCGAGTAGCTGTAGAGGTGATTGATCTGGATGAAGCTGTAGCTAATGTATATACTTTCCGTAAGGAGGAGGCTATTTGGAAGTTGGCGAATATAGATAGAAGGGAACTGGAGGATTTGCCTAACGGACTGTTCCTGTCGTTTTTCGTGCATTTCATGAATGACTCTACGTTCCAGCAGAAGTCGATTGACGACCCCCTGAGGGTGGTTACTGCTGAGGATACGGAGGAGGATGTGATGGTGGAGAAGAAGTACGATGCACAGGACTGGGCAGAACTGAAGCATGACTTTCCGTTGCCGAAGAAGGAACTTGTGAATATCGATTACGGACAGCCTTCGAACAACAGAAGACATAAGCAGTTGCTGTTGCAGTCGATGACTGATGATTTGTTTATGAAGTTTAAGTTCCATAAGTACCACTCGGAGTGGAAACTCATAGAAATAGAGAATTAAGATGAAGATATATAACGACTACCCATTGCTGGAGAAGAATACGTTCGGAATGGACGTGAAGGCAAGGAACTTTGTGGAATATGATTCGGTAGAGGAGTTGCAGCAGCTGATTCGTGACGGCAAACTGCAGCAACCGCTTTTGCACATAGGACAGGGTAGTAATCTGTTGTTCACAAAGGATTTTGAGGGTATGGTGCTGCATAGTGCCATCAGAGGTGTGGATGTGGTAGGAGAAACGGCTGAGTGGACTGACGTGAAGGTTGGTGCTGGTGTGGTATGGGACGATTTTGTGGCAGAGGCTGTGGAACGCGGATGGTACGGAGCTGAGAATCTGTCGCTCATACCAGGCGAGGTAGGTGCTTCAGCCGTGCAGAATATAGGTGCTTATGGTGTTGAGGTGAAGGATCTGATTGTGGAGGTGGAATGTGTGGATTTGCAGTCGGGAACTGTCAGGACATTTCAGAATGCTGACTGCCAGTATGCGTACAGACAGAGTGTATTCAAACATGAACTGAAAGGCAGATATGCTGTAGTGTATGTGACTTACAGGTTGCTGAAGGCGGCGAAACTGCATCTGGACTACGGTAATATACGCAATGTGTTGGCTGATAAGACGGACTATACTGCAAGGGATGTGCGCAATGCCATTATAGATATAAGGAATCAGAAGTTGCCCGACCCGAAGGTGACGGGTAATGCCGGTTCGTTTTTTATGAATCCGATAGTTTCGCAGGAGAAGTACGAGGCTTTGCTGAAGGAGTACCCAACGATGCCGCATTACGAGGCTAAGGGTGGGGTGAAGATTCCTGCCGGATGGATGATTGACCAATGCGGACTGAAGGGTTTCCAGATGGGAAGGGCTGCCGTACACGATAAGCAGGCTCTGGTGCTGGTGAATAAAGGCGGGGCTTCGTCGGAGGAGATTGTTGCTTTGGCTCGAAAGGTACAGGAGAAGGTGAAGGAGAAGTTCGGAGTGGACATAAATGCTGAGGTGAATTTCATATGAAAGTAACGATACTGGGTTCGGGAACGTCGTGCGGAGTGCCACAGGTTGGTTGCACATGTGCGGTATGTACCTCAACAAATCCGAAGGATAAGCGACTTCGCTGTTCGGCTCTTGTGGAGGTAGATGGAAAACGCATTCTGATTGACTGCGGACCGGACTTCCGACAGCAGATGATGAGCATAGACTTCAAACCTCTCGATGCTGTACTGGTTACACATGAACACTACGACCATGTGGGAGGAATTGATGATTTGCGACCATATAGCGTTTTCGGAGATGTGAATATATATGCCGAGAAGTTTTGTGCCGATCATCTGATGGAACGCATTCCGTATTGTTTTACACCAAAGGATAAGCGCTATCCGGGTGTGCCTGCTCTGAACCTGATAGAGATAGAACCCCATGTGCCCATCGATATAGATGGGGTGGAGGTGATGCCGCTGAGGGTGATGCACGGACAACTGCCTATCGTGGGTTTCCGCATTAAGAATTTTGCTTATATCACGGATATGAAGACTATTCCGGAGGAGGAATATGAGTATCTGAAGGGTGTGGAGGTGATGATTGTGAACGGACTGCGACATAAGGAACACCCTACACATCAGACTATCGAAGAGGCTATCGCCTTTGCTGAACGACTCGGGGTGAGAGAGATTTACCTGATTCATATGAGTCACCATATTCGTCCACATGCTGTAGAACAGGCTGAACTGCCGGAATGGGTGCATCTGGGATATGATGGTGTAACGTTTAAAGTTTAACGGTTAAAGGTTATTGGTTATTGACTTGTAACGTTTAACGTTTAAAGTTTAACGTTTAAAGTTTAACGTTTAAAGTTTAACGTTTAAAGTTTAATGGTGATAGTTTTTAGTGAATAGATAATAGTTTTTAGCTGTAGGTTGTTGAAAATTTATAAATCTGAATTATTTCTTTGTAAATTTAAGAATAGAATTTTGTGATATGGTGTAAAGTGTTGTTTCTTTGCGCCATATTTTTTTATCTACTCACTCAATAAGGTATTAACATGGCTGCCATCAAACCCATTCTGACTATTACCGGTTCGGACTCTACAAGTGAGTCAGGCATTCAGGCTGATATAAAGACTATATCGGAGCTTGGAGGATATGCTGTGACGGCAATTACGTCGGTCACGGTACAGACAACTCTTGGTATTCAGGAGATTTATGACCTGCCTGCAGAGATTGTGAGGGAACAGATTGAGGCGGTGATGAATGATATGCAGCCTGATGTGGTGAAAGTGGGAATGATCAGAACTGAGGAGGTGCTCGATGTGGTAGTGGACGAACTGAGACGCTGCAAACCCCGACATATCATCTTCGACCCGATTATCAGGTCGAGCCGCGGAGATGCTCTGATGACTGACCATATGCTTAATTGTATAGTCGATAAACTGATGCCGCTGGTGACTCAGGTGGTAAGTTTTGACGCAGTAAGGTATCACGGAATGAAGAACAGATATGCCAGTGCCCTTGCTGTCTTCCTGAATAATGGGGACGGGACGGACGAGGCAAGGAAGAAGGCAAGGGAGTTTGTGGACAGTCAGACGGTTAGGGATAGTAACCTGAGAAGCAGGGCACACGAATTGTATATGGATTTTATGAATGTGGTAACAGAACATGTTGGGAAGAAGAATGATGTGCAGTTTTATGCTGAAAAACTGAATGTGAGTACCAGGTATCTGGCTCAGGTAACCCGACGGATAGCTAATAAGTCTCCGAAGATGATTATTGACGAAAAACTGGTAAAGAAGATTGAACTGCTGCTGAAGACAACGGACAGGAATGTGCAGGAGATAACTTACGAATGCGGGTTTTCGTCGCAAGCGCATCTGGCGAGTTATTTCAAGAAACTAAGGGGAGTTTCTCCCACAGGATATAGGAAAAAGTATTAATTTTTTTAAATGATGTAATTATGAAAATCACAAAACAACAAGAACTGAACAGAAATCTTGCCCAAATGCTGAAGGGCGGTGTGATTATGGATGTGACAACTCCAGAACAGGCTCGTATCGCCGAGGCTGCCGGAGCATGTGCCGTGATGGCGTTGGAACGTATTCCTGCTGACATAAGAGCTGCAGGAGGTGTGTCGAGAATGAGTGACCCGAAGATGATTCGCGGCATTCAGGAGGCTGTTAGCATTCCGGTGATGGCTAAGTGTCGAATAGGACATTTTGCGGAGGCTCAGATTCTGCAAGCTCTTGAGATTGACTATATTGACGAGAGTGAGGTGCTCTCACCTGCTGATAATGTATATCATATCGATAAGACTAAGTTTGACGTACCTTTCGTCTGCGGAGCAAAGAACCTGGGCGAGGCTCTTCGCAGAATTGCTGAGGGAGCTACGATGATTCGTACGAAGGGAGAACCCGGAACGGGCGATGTGGTGCAGGCTGTGACTCACATGCGTATGATGCAAAGCGAGATTCGCAGATTGCAGTCTATGTCGGAAGACGAACTCTTCGAGGCTGCCAAGCAGTTGCAGGCTCCATACGAACTGGTGGAGTATGTGCATGATAACGGCAAACTGCCCGTAGTGAATTTTGCTGCTGGTGGCGTGGCTACTCCTGCCGATGCAGCTCTGATGATGCAATTGGGTGCGGAAGGAGTTTTCGTAGGAAGCGGTATCTTCAAGAGTGGAAATCCGGAACGACGTGCTCAGGCTATCGTAAAGGCGGTAACTAACTATAAGGATGCAAAACTACTGGCAGAACTGAGTACTGACCTCGGCGAGGCTATGGTAGGTATAAACGAACAGGAAATTGCCCTGCTGATGGCAGAAAGGGGAAAGTGATGAGAGTGGCTGTGCTTGCCCTACAAGGGGCATTCGCTGAACATGAACAGATGATGCAACGACTTGGGGTGGAGACATTCCAAGTGAGACAGAGGAAGGATTGGGACCAACCAAAGGACGGACTAATCATTCCTGGTGGCGAATCAACTACCCAGTCGAAGTTGTTGCACGACCTGGGACTGTTCGACGTAATCAAGAAAGACATAGAGAACGGACTGCCCGTATTCGGTACTTGTGCAGGACTGATTCTGCTCTCGCCAATGCACCTCGGAACGATGGACATAGATGTGTGCCGTAATGCCTATGGCAGACAGTTGGGCAGTTTCTATACCGAAGCTCCAATGAAAGGAGTGGGAGAGAAGGTTCCGATGACCTTCATACGCGCGCCTTATATAAATAATGTCTTCGGGAAGGATTGTGAAGCTCTTGCTACTGTTGACGGACATATCGTTGCAGCACGACAAGGAAATCAACTGGTAACAGCTTTCCATCCGGAACTGAACGATGACTTAAGAATACATAAGATGTTCGTGGGGGTAATGGTTAAGGGTTAGTGGTTATTGGTTATTGACGATAACGATAACGAAAACTACCTGAAATTTGTATAATAAAAAAAGCGGTTGAAAAACCGCTTTTTTGTTTTATTTCAAATCAACAACTGGGATGTTGTCTTTGTCGTTGTAGTAGAGGTTTTCTCCAGCCATACCCCAGATGAAGGTGTAGTAGTATGTGCCGGCTGCTGCGTGGATAGACCATTCAGGCGACATGATTGCCTGTTCGTTGTGGAGCCATACTACTCGGCTTTCCTGTGGTTCACCCATTACGTGAGCAATAGTCTGGTCGGTTGGCAGGTTGAAGTAGTAGTAAGCCTCGATACGACGACCATGAGTGTGAGGTGGCATTGTGTTCCATACAGCTCCAGGATTGAGTTGTGTAAGTCCCAACTGCAACTGGCAAGGACCTTCCTCAAGAACGTCGTTTACGATGAGTTTGTAAACGGTACGGTTGTTTGCTTCTTCTGTTGTGCCTACAGGTCCCCAAACAGCTGCTTTGAGAGAACCCTTACGTCCGTCGAGGGTAATCCATTGAGTCTTGTAGTGCTTGTGGGCAGTAGCTGAGTTGAGGTAGAACTTAGCTGGTTTGCTGGCATCCTTAGAACGGAATTCAACAACTTTGTTTACATCCTTGTCCTTACCGATGTGGCCACGACCAATGTAAAGAGCTTCCTTTGGAGAGAGAGCGTATTCCTTACCGTCAACGATGACTACTCCGTCGCCAGCTCCACAGTTTACAACACCAAGTTCGCGGTTGTAGAGGAAGTATTTTTCCTTGATAGTCTTATCTACATCGAGACCGAGTTCTGGGAAGTTCTCCAGTTTGAGAGTTTTGTGAACAGGCATAGCTCCTCCGAAGATGAAGCGATCGTAGTGGGAATAAGTGAGGTTGATTTCGTCTGCTACCATTACCTTCTCCATTACAAAACGCTCGCGGAGAGTCTTTGTGTCGTAGTGTTTTACGTCGGCAGGATGACAAGCAGTCTGAAAATTTACCTTCTGCTGAGCATTTACTGTCAGCGATGCAGCTAATGCTGCAAGAAAAATCAATTTCTTCATAATATTATTATTTAAATTGTCTAATGTCAAATGTCTAATGTCTAATTATGAATTATGCATTATGAATTATGCATTATTCTTGCTCTGTTCCATGCAACGAGGGCGATGGTGAGAACTACGAGTATTCCAGCTCCGATGTACTGGAGGTACTTCATACATGCATAAATGAGTGTTGACAACGGGCTTGATGCGAAGTCGAGGGCTCCTGCTTCAAATCCAGCTGGTACCTGAACACTCTTGTCGTCTGGGTGTATGGCAGCTACTGTATGAGCAGCACTTGTGAAGTCGCCTGCCATCCATGTTACGAAGTAAAGTCCGATAGCCATTACGACAAATCCTACTATGAACGAACGGAGAACATTTCCGTTGGTATAAGGAAGAACCATCACAAAGACATAGAACATACCGGCAAGACTTGCGAGAGGCAGGAATTGGTTGCCTGGAAGTACGACGGCAAGAACGAGTGTTACAGGAATGAGAAGGAGGGAAACTACGAGTGTAGTAGGGTGGCCGATAACGAGAGCTGGGGACATACCGATGTAGAACTCCTTGTCGGCACCAAACTTCTTTGCGATGAGTTCTTTGGTTGCTTCAGCTATTGGTTTCAAACCTTCGATGAAGAGAGATGTGATGCGAGGAATGAGTTCCATGACTGCTCCCATCTTGATACCAATCTTCAGGGTGTTAGGAATGTTAGCTACGATTTCATCCCAGTTGCGGCAAGCCAAACAACCGATTATTATTCCGATGAGAACTCCGAGGAAAAGTGGTTCGCCAAAGAGTCCGAACTTCTTCTTCATACCTTCTGCATCGATATTTATCTTGTTGATTCCTGGAATATAGTCAAGAATCTTGTTGATGATAACAGCAAAAGGCATGAAACCCTGACAGAATGGCTGTGGAATGCTGATTCCGTCCATGCCAGGATAGAACTTCTGAAACTTCTTAGCTGTAATGTCGGCAAGTACGAGGGTGATGATGTAGCAGATGATAGCTGCGAAGAATCCCCAACCGATAGAACCAGTCATGAAATAGATGACAGCTCCGATAAATGCAAAGTGCCAGTAGTTCCACAGGTCAATGTTTACTGTACGAGTGCAACCGATAAGCAACAGGAGGAGGTTTACTCCAAGACAAACAGGAATGATGAATGAACCGACGAGAGTGTTGTAAGCAACAGATGCGGCTGCCGGCCATCCCATGTCGAATACCTGCAACTTGAGGTTGTAGATTTCTACTACTTGCGAGAGTGCTGGCGACATAGTGTCAACCAAAAGTGCTGTGATAATGCTGAGTCCGACAAAACCGACTCCTACATAAAGTCCGCTCTTGAGAGCTTTGGAAAACTTAATTCCAATACAAACACCAAGGATAGTGAAGATGATAGGCATCATGACTGCCGCTCCTAATCCAATGATGTAGGAAAATACTTGTTCCATAATGTGAGAATTATTTTAAGATAATTTATTTATAATGTCTAAAACGAAGCCAAAGGTACGACAAAAATAGAAAAGGGTAAAGTGAAATTGAGAAAAAACTGAAATAGCATAGAAAAAGTAGATTGATGAGAGTGAAAAATGAAACTTTTTTACTTTTTTCTTCGCTAATCTGAAGAAAAGACGTAATTTTGCACGATTTATGTAGAAACGAATATTAATAACAAATAAGAAAATGGCAAAGAAAAACAATTCAAAACCAGAAGAGGCAATTGCTCTGGATGTGCAACTGACCAAAACTGAAGCTTTTATCGAAAAGAATCTTAAGAAAATCCTTTGTGCTATCGCTGTTGTAGTAGTTGTAGTTGTAGCATTTTTCGCTTACAACAACTATACTGACAGCAAGAACGATGATGCACAGAAAGCAATCGCAGCAAGTCAGGAAGCATTTGCTCAGCAGCAGTATGACAAAGCTCTGAGCGGTGATGGTGCTATGAGTGTAGGTTTCCTCCGTATTATTGATGAATACAGCGGAACAAAAACTGCAAACCTTGCAAAGCTCTATGCAGCTATCTGCTATGCTAATACTGAAAAGTATGATGAAGCTATCAAGATGTTTGAGAGCTACAGCAAGAAGGATGATCAGATGATTTCTCCTGCTTCTACAGCTGCTCTCGCTAACTGCTACGTTCAGAAGGGTGACAATGCTAAGGGTATCGACCTGTTTATTAAGGCAGCTAAAGAAGCTGACAATGATGCTCTATCACCAGTATTCCTAATGCAGGCTGCAAAGATATATCAGGCTGAAGGACAGAACGAAAAAGCTGCTGAACTCTACCAGGAAATTAAGAAGAAATATTTCCGTAGCCCTGTATCTGCTGAAATCGACAAGTATATTGAAGCTGTATCTAAATAATTGAACAGTAATGGCTACAGAATACCATAATCTCTCTGACTACGATGTTAATAGCGTTCCTTCTGCAAAGGGAATGAAGTTTGGCATCGTTGTTAGTGAGTGGAACACAGAAATTACAGGTGCCCTACTTGAAGGAGCCAGTAAGACTCTTATGGATAATGGCGTAAAGAAGGAAGATATATTGGTGAAGACTGTTCCAGGAAGTTTTGAACTGATCTATGGAGCTCGTCAGATGACAAAACTGCCACTTGATGCTATTATCGCTCTCGGATGTGTGATTCATGGCGAAACTCCACACTTCGAATATATCTGTCAGGGAACTACAGCCGGACTGGCTCATCTGAATGCTACTCAGGATATACCTGTTATCTATGGACTGATTACTGCAAACAATATGCAGCAGGCGAAAGACCGTAGTGGCGGAAGACTGGGCAATAAGGGTGATGAGTGTGCCGTAACAGCTATCAAGATGGCTGACTACAGACGCAATGTAAAGTAATAAAATACTATCAGGCGATTCGAAAGAATATTACGAGGGATAATTCTAAGCATAATCATTATTTATGCATCCCTGATCCTGCTATTCAGTTTGCCTTCTATTCAGAAGTCATTGGCAAATTGGATAGCAGGTGTTTTGTCAGAAGAACTTGATACCAGAGTAGAGATTGGTAGTGTGAATCTGGGTTTCCTGAATCGCGCTACCATCAATGACCTAAGTCTTTACGACCAACAAGGGGCTGAAATGCTGAAGGTGGCTCGTGTGTCGGCAGGTATAGACTATATCCAAGCTATCAAGGGTAATATCGATATAGGTACTGCCCAGCTATTCTCCCCAGTTGTTGTTTTGTATCAGGATTCTATCGGAGCAAAACCGAATTTTCAGTTCGTTATAGATGCTTTCAGTTCTGACAGCAAAGAAGAAAAACCGCTTAACCTGCGAATAAATTCTCTTATTCTGAGGCATGCGAATGTGAGTTATGATGTATTGTCTGAACCACATACAGAAATGGTGGATACCATAAACAAACTGTATGCTATCGATAAGAACCACTTGCAGTTGAATAATTTGGGAATGAACTTGTCGCTAAAGGCTCTGACTAATGATTCTATAAACCTTATAGTGAAACGTTTGTCGGCAAACGAGTTGAATAGTGGTCTTGCTATCGATGAATTATCGTTCGGACTGGATGCTAACAAGCAACAGGCATTTCTTCGGAATTTCAGATTAGAGACCCCAGGCAGCTCGTTTTCTGTTGATTCGCTTAAGGTATATTATCCAAACTATCAGCAAGATAAATCATTCAGCTTTGACCCTATACAATTGAAGGCGATGATTAGTCCTTCAGATTTTCAAAGCATCGTTCCTTTCTTACATACTTTCCATACTACTTATTTCCTTACGGCTCAAGTGAAAGGGAATAGTAATGGAATGCAGCTGAGTCAGTTAACATTGAATAATCCTACTGGAACCATTTCTCTTGACGCATTAGGAAGTGTGAAGTTGGAGGATGGAAAACTGACAAGTGGAGACCTGGCTATAAACTCTTTGACTGCAAGTGCGAAAGGAATTCAGGACCTACTCGATGAACTACAGTTGGACGAAAAAGTAAAAAAGACTGTTGCCTCATTTGGTTCTATAGCCTTTACCGGATGGGGTACTTACACTAGAGAATCGACAATTCTGGACGGTAGGTTGCTTACTTCTGCAGGAAATGTGAACTATACAGCAATGATTGATTCTGTAAAGAATATTTCCGCTTCAGTAAAAGCCCAGAAGTTTAATGTTGGAGCCTTGATGCAGAATTCGAATTATGGTGTTGCTGACTTAGATGTGAATATAAGTGCTAAAGACAAGAAACTCCTGTCTGCCGTAGGACAATGTAATGTATCGGGGGCTGCTCTTGATTTGCAGTCGGATATTGACTATAGTCTGAATGGGGAAAATTATGATTTGAAACTAAACAGTAATATATACAACTTCAATCCTTATGCTTTGTCATTAACAAAAGAATTGAGGGGGGATACATATAGCGGAATGCTAGATGCCCATGTAACAGGTAGTAGCATTGACAATGTGAAGGGATTTGTGAATCTGCAGGATGTAAGGATGCAAAACGATTCTGTGTCTCTTTCGTTTGATGGTTTGAATATTGTTGTGGATCGAGGAGAGGATGGAACACATATGAATGTGGAAAGTGACTTTCTTCGGGCTGATTTAGAAGGGGATATATTCTTTTCTTCTTTAGTGAATGAGATTACTTCGATGATACAACCACACTTGAGAGATTTGGTTACTTTCAAGGGTACGAGTCATAATAGCAAGCATTCGAATTTCACTTATTCTGCACGAGTTTTCCCTAATCAGTTTATTGCCCATCTTCTGCCTAAGGATGTGAAAATAGTTGCTCCTGCTCAAGTGTATGGTTTCCTTAATTCGGTAATTCAACAACTAAATCTGAATGTGAGGAGTAGAAAAATAGAATATGGTGAGAGGGAATTCAATAATGTTATTATCAAGTGCGATAATACTGTTGAAAATCTGTCTGCATCCCTTTCTGCGATTGTAGCCAGCGATGAATCTGCTGCAAAAATCAATTTGTCTGCTGTTGCTGAAAATAGTGTGATTGACAGCAATGCAAAATTGCAATTGCGTGGAAATACAAATGTAAATCTGGACTTGAACAGTCTGGTTTCGTTTTCTGACAGTTTGGGTAGCAAAAAGGTTGATATCAGTTTGGGTAAGTCGTTGCTTACCATTAACGACTCTGTTTGGCATATTTCTCCTACTTTGGTAAGTGTGCATAAGAATGGTATCTCTTGTCATAACTTAAGAATTGATGGTGAGAATAATAGTTATGTGATTGTCGATGGTGTTGCTTCATCAGCATCAGATAACGATAGTATTGTCGCTTATCTGAATAATATGCAGATAGAATATATTCTAGATGCTGTTGACTTTACAGCTGTCAACCTAGGTGGTAAAGCCTCCGGAACTATTGTTGCAGACGGACTGATGTCGGATAATCCTTTGCTACATGCAAATCTGACTGTTGATGACCTTCTCTTTGAAAAAGGTTCGATGGGTAGGGCAGCCATAAAAGGTTCATGGGATAACGAAAAGAAAGCGATAATGCTTGATGCCCTGATGACTCAACCACCTGCTGATGGTGATGCTGTAGGACTGCCTACAGGAACGGAACTCCATGGGTATGTTTCACCTGCTAATAATGACATGAAACTGGATATTACCGCCAACCGCACGAATGCAGAATTTCTGAATGGGTTCTTGGATGGTGTGTTTCATCCTATTACCGGAGAACTTACTGGCTTTGTGAGTGTTGTAGGACCGCTGAATAAAGTTGAATTGATTGGTGAGGTAGATGCAGATCTTAATTTGGCTCTATTGGCTACGAATGTGCCATATAAAGCTATTCATCAACATGTTTCTCTGAAACCAGGTTTGTTTGAGTTTGTAGATATAGAACTTGTTGACAAAAATGGACACAAAGGAGTGGTGAATGGTACTGTAACTCATTCTAATCTGGCTAATTTTAAGTATGAATTTGATGCTGATTTCAATCAGATTCTGGCATATGAAGAACATACTTTCAATGAAAATAATTTCTACGCAACGATATATGCAGACGGTACTTTGCAGGTGCGTGGTAGCGACGGACACCCGATGTATATAAAAGCAAATATCACACCTGCCAGAGGTTCGGTTTTTGCGTATGACTCCGCTTCGCCTGATGCGATTTCTTCAGGTAGTTTTGTGGAAATAAAAGACGTGACTCCAGTAGATTCTGTAAAAACCGACACTATCGAGAAATCGCTATTCGATTTCTTTGCTCCAACGGAGGAAGAACAAACTTATAATTATGTATGGCAAAAGTCTGATGAAAAATCGGATAGTGTTGTCTCTACCCGTTATTTGTACAAGGGTGACCTTTATATGGATTTTAACGTGAATCTGAATGAGAACTGTCAGATTAGACTCAGGATGGATAATAATTCAGATGGTTATATTACTACTTATGGACGAGGTAATTTGACAGCAAAATATCATAATAAGGGTGCTCTTGAACTGTTTGGTACATATAACATCCAACGAGGAAATTATAAACTCTATTTGCAAGATTTTATCACCAGAGATTTGGTTTTGCAGCAGGGTAGTAGTGTGGAATTCAATGGCGCTCCGTTCGATGCCAATATCCATCTTATATGTCACCATTTAGTTAATGCTGTACCCCTTAGCGATATTACGAATACTACTGCTTATGCTGCAAATAATAAAGTAAAGGTGAATTGTATTCTTGACATCTCTGGAAAACTCGGAAATATGTTGTTCCGTTTCGATATAGATGTGCTGAATGTAAGTGATGAGGTAAAACAATTGGTTCGTTCGATGATTACAACAGAGGAAGAAATGAATACACAAATAATCTATCTCCTTGCTTTGGGACGTTTCTATCCTTCGAATACAGCTCAGGCTGTTAATGATAATGCTTCTACATCGGCAATGAATTCCCTTGTGTCTTCCACTATTTCCGGTCAGTTGAATAACATTATCGGAAATATTATCGGCAATAATTCAAACTGGAATTTCGGAACAGGTATTGTCACAGGTGAACGAGGCTGGAATGACTTGGATGTTGAAGGAACTCTGTCGGGACGACTTTTTGATGACCGACTACTTATAAATGGTGCTTTTGGTTATCGCGACAATACTCTGACAAATCAAGGAACGTTTGTGGGTGATTTTGAGGTAAAATGGCGTCTTAGAAAGTCTGGAGGCAATTTGTATCTGAAAGCCTACAACCAAACAAACGATCGTTATTTTACTAAGTCAACCCTTAATACTCAAGGCGTGGGACTGAGTTATATCCATGACTTTGAATCATGGAAAACTATCTTTAAGAAATAGAGTATTTTTAAACTTTCTAAAAACGTGGTTTTGTAACATAAAAAGTAAAGATGATTCTTTGCTTTTCTATATGATTATGCGTAACTTCGCGCAGAAATTATAACTACCATATGGCAACAAAAAAAACATATAATAACAATAGCAGAAACACGAAAAGAAAGGGCGATAACGGCAAGGCGGACTTGAATGTTATAAATGGTATTGAAAAGAAGGAACTGACTGGATTTATTTTGGGACTGATAAGTCTTGTTGTGGCAGTTTTTCTTCTCATTGCTTTTTGTTCATATCTTTATACTGGATATGCAGATTTTGATTTGTTGGAACGTCTGAATTCTGGTGATTTGGTAAATGAACATTATCGCTTTCAAAACACATGTGGTAGTCTGGGTGCCAGAGCTGCTTATTTCTTCCTTCACGAAACATTTGGTTTGGCATCATTCCTGTTTATTCCATTCCTGATTATTTTGGGCTTGAGACTGATGCGCGTTTTCCGTGTTCATCTTGTGAGAAAGGTAATCCTTGGTCTCTTCATGATGATATGGACTAGCGTTTTCCTCGCATTTATAAGCGATTTGATTCCTGGTCTGCAAGACTCGTTCCTCAATATTGGTGGTAATCACGGAAAATTAGTTGTCAGAAAGGTTACTGCTATGGTAGGTTCTCCTGGTTTGTTAGGCTTGATGATAATTACAGCTGTGATGTATCTTGTATATGTAAGTGCAAAGACTATAGAACTGATACGAAGCATGCTGAGAATGAACTTCATTCAGAAGATTCGTCTTAAGAAACGACAGGCTGAGGAAAGTGCTGAAAATAGTGATGAAGACGGAAACAGGAATGATGAGGATAGTCAGTCTGACGATGAGGAAACGGCTGATGCTTCAACTCAGTTGGCTCTCGAGTTTGAGAATGTGATGAAGAAGAATAACGTTGTAGAATTCGGTGACCTTACTTCTGATTTAGATAAGGATACAGAGGAAGAAGCTGAGCAGGAGGAAAAGCCAGATAATAGTATTAATTTGGATATTACTGGTAGTTCTGAGAATTCGGATGCAAAGGATGTGGCAGATAATGGTGGTGAATCAGAAGAGGAAACAGATGGTCCTGATTTTGATGTTACGGCAACAGAAACAGAGCAGGGTAGCGGGGAGATAGAGCATGGTGATATCAATACTCCATACGATCCGAAACTCGACCTTGAGTCGTATCAGTATCCAACAATGGATCTGATCGCAAGTTCAGAAGATAGTACTCCTGCTATTGATATGGCTGAACAGAATGCGAATAAAGATCGCATTACTCACGTACTTGGTAACTTTGGGGTTGAAATCAGCAGTATTAAAGCCACCATTGGTCCAACTATCACTCTTTATGAAATAGTTCCTGCAGAAGGTACCAGAATCAGTAAGATTCGTAACCTGGAAGATGATATTGCTCTTAGCTTGGCTGCTGAGGGAATTCGTATTATTGCTCCAATTCCAGGTAAGGGAACTATAGGTATAGAAGTTCCTAATAAGAAGAAGTGTGTAGTATCTATGGAGAGCGTTTTGAGTAGTAAAGCTTATCAAGACAGCACTATGGAACTGCCTTGTGCTATAGGTAAGACCATTACCAATGAAGTGTTTATGTTTGACCTTGCTAAAGCTCCACACCTTCTTGTTGCTGGTGCTACAGGACAAGGTAAATCTGTAGGTTTGAATGCTATCATTGCTTCCCTGCTTTATAAGAAACATCCAGCAGAACTGAAGATTGTTATGGTTGACCCTAAAAAGGTTGAGTTCAGTATTTATTCTCCAATAGAAAATCATTTCTTGGCTCGCCTTGAGGAAGAAGAAGATTGTATCATTACTGATGTACAGAAAGTAGTGAAGACTCTTACATCGCTTTGTCAACTCATGGATACACGATATGATTTGTTGAAGAAGGCTGGATGTAGAAATATTAAAGAATACAATGCTAAGTTTAAGGAGCGCAAACTCAATCCGGAGCATGGTCATGAGTTTATGCCATATATAGTTGTTGTTGTCGATGAGTTCGGAGATCTCATCATGACAGCAGGAAAAGAAGTGGAACTTCCAATCTGTCGTATTGCTCAGTTGGCTCGTGCGGTTGGTATTCATATGATTATTGCTACACAGCGACCACAGGCAAGCATCATTAGTGGTGCAATCAAGACAAACTTCCCAGCACGAATGGCATTCAAGGTAAGTTCGATGATAGACTCTCGAGTTGTACTCGACCGTCCTGGCGCACAACAACTGATTGGACGAGGTGATATGTTGTTCTTGGCAGGAAATGATCCGGTTCGTGTTCAATGTGCATTCCTTGACACACCTGAAGTAAGCAATATATGTAATTTTATTGCTAAACAACAGGGATACCTCCATCCAATGTATTTGCCAGAGGTGGTTGTAGAAAGTGATGCTGATGGTATGGGTGGCGGAAGTGTTGACCCAAAACGTCTCGACCCTCTCTTTAGCGAAGTAGCTAAGTTCGTGGTTAACTCTCAACAGGGTAGTACTTCGATGATTCAACGTAATTACTCCATCGGTTACAATCGTGCTGGAAAGATTATGGACCAGTTGGAACACATGGGTGTAGTTGGTGCTCAGTCGGGTAGTAAACCTCGTGAGGTGTTGATTAAAGATCCACTCACACTTGAATCACTCTTAAATAATTTAGGATAAATGAGAAAACTTACATTTTTCATATTACTCTTTGTTTCCCATATGGTCTTTGCTGATAATGCAAAAGCTATATTGGATAAGGCGTCGGCTCAGTTTAAAGCAGCTGGTAATGTGAAAATAGGATTTCAGATTACTGCTAATAATCAGAATACCACAGGATATATTAATATTGCAGCAAATAAATTCTTCTGCGATATGGCAGGTATAGATGTGTGGTTCGATGGAACTACTATGTGGCATTATGTAAAAGCTGATGGAGAGGTGAGTGTGACAACTCCTTCTGCTAAGAATTTAGCTAAAATGAATCCTTATTTCTTCCTGACCATTTACAAGAAAGGATATAAATGTAAGATGGGTAAATCGACTAAAGACTACTATGAGGTGGTGATGACAGGTGGAAAAGACACAGATTTTTCGTCTATAACGGTTCGTCTGAACAAAAAAAACTATAATCCTATATACACAAAGACGATTTCAAAGAAGAATACCATAGAGATAACAGTAAACTCCTTCCTGCCGCATCAATCTTTCGATGCTTCCTCTTTCCGTTTCAATCCGAAAGAGTTTCCAGGTGTTGAAGTTATTGACTTAAGATAATTCTGATTATTAACGACTAAATATTTTTAAATAATTACTTAAATACGATACCAAATGGAACACATTCGTTGTCTTATTTTAGGTTCTGGCCCTGCTGGTTATACAGCAGCAATATATGCAAGTAGAGCAAATCTTGCTCCTGTTATTTATGAGGGTCTTCAGCCTGGTGGTCAGTTGACGATTACTGATATGGTTGAGAATTTCCCATCTCATCCGGAACCTATTTCAGGTCCCGAATTGATGGATCTCATGCGTAAGCAAGTTGAGAAATTCGGAGTAGATATTCGTCAGCACATTTGTGTTAAGTCCGATCTTTCTGCTGCACCATATAAATTTACATTCGAGGATGGTTCAGAAGTGGAAGCTGACTCTGTGATTATTGCTACAGGAGCTAGTGCAAAATTCCTTGGACTGGAAAGTGAAGAGAAATATCGTGGAATGGGTGTGAGTGCTTGTGCTACTTGCGACGGCTTTTTCTATCGTAAGAAAGTTGTTGCTGTCGTTGGAGGTGGTGATACTGCATGTGGTGAAGCACTCTATCTTGCTGGACTCGCTTCAAAGGTGTATCTGATTGTTCGTAAGCCATTCCTTCGTGCAAGTCAGATTCTTCAAGATAGAGTAAAGAGTAATCCAAAGATAGAGATACTTTTCGAAACAAATACTGTTGAACTCTATGGTGAGAATGGTGTTGAAGGAGGACATATGGTATATCGTAAGGGAGAATCTGATGAACGCCGTTATGACCTTCCGTTCGATGGCTTCTTCTTGGCCATAGGTCACAATCCAAATACTGAAATATTCAAGCCTTGGATTGAAACAGATGAAAACGGATTCATAAAGACTCAGGGGGACACTCCTCGTACGAATATACCTGGTGTTTTTGCAGCAGGCGATGTTGCAGACCCACGTTACAGACAAGCAATTGTAGCAGCTGGCAGCGGATGTAAAGCTGCTATGGAAGCAGAGAAGTTTCTTCTATGACATTAAATCAAGCAAGAATATTTTATAGACTGATATCACATCATCAGCACCTTCATGCCCACAGACATCCTATGTTTGAGAAGAATATGTTTGTGAAGGTGTTCAGCTATATCTTTGTTTCCTTCTGGGCTGTATATCTCATGATGCTTGCATTTTTCTGTTATGAGTTGTTCAGCGAAGAAGCATTGGAAGTATTTGACATGGTTGACGGTTGTATGATATTCTTGCTTACACTCGATTTCTTCCTTCGTTTTGGAATGCAGGAAACTCCAGCTCAAGATGTACACTCATACAAGCTGATGCCTATACCTATACGTTTCCTTCTCGATGTTTTTTTGGTTCGTATGGGACTTAGTGCCTACAACTTCTTCTGGTTTTTCTTTCTTGTTCCCTTTGGACTGTTGGCTGTAGTTAAGTTCTATGGTTTCATTGGATTGCTAAGCTATTTGATTGGGTGGTGGATGTTGTTTGTGGTCAACAGCATGTGGTATCTGATATGTCGTACATTCGTAAATCGCAACATATATCTTATTGTAGTTCCCATACTTATATATGTGGCAATCATTTATTTCGGTATGTTCTTTGACCCTACAAATCCTTGGCTTTTCAATACAGGTGTCTGGATTGGCAGATTATTCGTCACGTGCAATCCTCTGATGTATCTGCTTGCGTTAGCTATTATAGTTCCACTATTTTGTATAAACAGGAAAATCCAATACTTGTCAGTTTACAATGAAATTGCAAAGGGCGAGAAAGTAGATAAGTATAAATCCTACGAACTCTCTATGCTTGAACGATTCGGAACAGTTGGAGAATACTTGAAACTGGAGATTCAGTCTATTATCCGAAATGCTGTTATTCGTAAACAATTCCTGACAGGCTTCTACTGTACATTAGCATTTTGCTTATTGTTTGCTTTTACAGACATATATGATGATTTACCTGTTATGAAAATATATATATGTGTGTATTGTTTTTCATGTCTTAGTATAATGACTTTGACTGTTATATTATGTGCTGAAGGAAATTATATCGACGGACTTATGTCCCGTAAGGAAAGCATACTTTCACTTCTTAAAGCAAAGTACTATTTTAATTGTCTTTTGATGATTGTTCCGTTGCTAATAGCTTTGTTTCCTATATCAAAAGGGAAACTTAGCATAGAGGAAGCTTTAGGGTGTGCTTTTTTTACTAGTGGTGTAGTCATGCCTTTCCTTTTCCAGTTGGCAGCTTATAATGATTCTACTATAAATCTGAATTCCCGTATTACAAAAACCGGACGCAGTACAAAGACTCAGATATTCTTTTCTTCCGCAGCATTGTTTCTTCCCATGCTGATAATGTATGTGATGGTTGCTTTACTTGGGGAAGAAATAACTTCCGGTTTTATGATGTTTGTTGGAGTTATAGGTACAATACTCCATCCGCTCTGGTTGCGTAATATATATCACAGATTTATGAACCGTCGATATA
>JAEEGH010006509.1_pt1 | contig 28599 bp, 24 predicted proteins | sample 9134181 | NCBI WGS metagenome assembly JAEEGH01 (sample SAMN16246544, study PRJNA631951) | gut metagenome | biome: gut microbiome; feature: rumen; material: DP-attached | host: Bos | place: Iran: Karaj | collected 2018-10 | reverse complement strand
GATTATGCCCTGATTCATGCGTTTTGAATCGAGCACCGCCTTGTAACCCTTGATAAATCCTTCACGTTCGAGGCGTTTCTGGCGCTCGAAGGTTGGCGAGGTTGAGAGATTTACGGCAAGAGCCAGTTCCTTGACTGTCATCTGCGAATTTTCCTGCAATAGCTTTAGTATCTGACGGTCTGTCTCGTCGAGTTCGTCGTAATTTAGCATTTTTCTTTTGTTTGTTTCTGCAGAATAATATTCTGCAATCAGGTTTATATTCGGCACAAATGTAGCATATTTTCCTTATTTTACAAAACACATATACAAGATAATCTGTTTTACAATACATTTGCATCAAATTTCATAAACAACAAATTACAACACAATCGAATTAAATAATGAACATTCTTGACACCAAAGTTACAGCACCACAGAGAGCCGACCATGTTGGCAGTTTCCTCAGACCTTCGGCTTTGAAAGAAGCGCGAAAGCAGTTTGAAGAAGGAAAAATTTCGGCAGAGGAACTGAAAAACATCAGACGAGATGCCATCAAGCAGCTTGTAAAGAAGCAGAAAGAGGCCGGACTACGCATAATAAGCGACGGAGAATACAACCGCACATACTGGCATCTGGACTTTATGTGGGGATTCGAAGGCGTCGGACACAGCAAAGGCGGCGGCGTTCCGTTTCATGGCGAGATGGCTGCGCTCGACAAGACTTTCCTGACTGGCAGAATCAAGCCTCTGACTCAGCCTCATCCGTTTATCGACGATTTCGGATTTCTGCGCCAGTTTGAGGAAGAAGGCATCGCGGCAAAGCTCACCGTTCCTTCGCCAGCGCAGTTCTTCCAACAGTTCCTGATTCCGCAGAACTTCTTGGAGACACGCCGATTCTACCCTACCAACGAAGAACTGATTGCCGATGTTGCTGCAGCTTATCAGAGCTTCATCAAACAGTTCTACTCTGCCGGCGGAAGGATTCTTCAGTTTGACGACTGCACATGGGGTGCTATCGTAGGAGATGCAGCCGAACTTCGATACAAATCAGTAGGACTCGACCTTGAAACAATAAAGGGACAGCTTCTGGAGGTGAACAACAGAGCCATCGAGAACCGCCCATCAGACTTAACGATTACGACACATATCTGCAGAGGAAACTATCACTCAACTTACTTTACGAGCGGCCCTTACGACTCGGTTGCCGACTATGTCTTTGCTCGCGAGAATGTCGATGCTCTGTATCTGGAATACGACGACGAGCGTTCGGGCAGCTTCGAGGCTCTGAAGAAGGTAAGCGAGAACAAGAAGGTGGTTCTTGGTCTGATAACGACGAAAAGTGCCACACTTGAAGACCGCGAAACGATAATCTCTCGCATTCGCGAAGCATCAAAATACATTCCGCTGGAACGTTTGTGCTTATCGCCTCAATGCGGTTTTGCATCATGCGAGATAGGAAACAAACTTACCGAAGACGAGCAATGGGCAAAGATTGCATTGGTTCAGGATATTGCCCGTGAGGTTTGGGGATAATGCCTTAATTTGAAAAAATGAAAGGAAAATTGACTTAAGATTGTGACTTTTTAAACTGAAGCCCAAGCCTTACGCTGAAGATAGTAAAACGGCAACAGAATTGTTATGCACGAATTAAAAGAATAATTATACATGTTTGTCTGTTACTGTTGCCGTTTTTACTATCAACTTCTAAAAATATTCTACACCATACATATCTGATAATCAAAATCTTTTGCACCACCGTTCATACCGAAGAGTTTTTGCAGAAGGCGGACGCGGAGGTTTGTTACCGACTGCGGAGACGATGACGTGAGAATGGCTATCTCGGTTGGCTGAAAATGCTGGCGGATTAGCAGACAGACGGCTTGTTCGCGACTGCCAAGCGGCTTCAGAAGCGAGAGCAAGGCTGGAGATGCCGCATAGCTTAGCTGAGCAAGCGTGCTGAGATCCTCATCGGGCGCAGGAATGCCACGGTCGGCAGATTTGTGAAGACGTGCCACGACATCCTTCATCTGGCGCGAGTTCTCGCGAGCCTGAACAACCTTCTGACGCTGCATCTGAACCAGTTCGCGATGGCTGGCAATATAATACCACGCAACAATCACCGCAATTATTATTGCGATGATTAGAGCCGTGAGCAGGCAGATTGTAAGCCTGTACTGATGCCGTTCTTTCTGCTGCTTGTCGTATTGCTGCTGCATGTCAATTATTCCGGCTACATCGCTCTTCTCGTAATTTTCGCTATAGAAGGAGTTAAGCCGTTTACTAAGATTCAGAGCCATAGCGTAATACATGTTGCTGTGGTTCGAATCCTGAGACGCCATTCGCTCGTAATAGGCAATAAGTCTGCGGTGCGAGTCTATTCGGATTGAGTTGTTCAGCGACTGCTGCATCTGCGACCAGTACATACACGCATGATTCATATCGCCCTCTCTTTCAGCAATATCACCAAGCAGTTTTATTGTTTTGTCGATATACGACGTTTGTTTTGATTTCAGCAGATATTCCTTTGCCTTAGGCAGATTTCCTTTTCGGAGATAATAACTTCCGATGTTTGAGAGAAGCGTTGCGCGAACCGTTCCGTCGATGCTGTCGAGCAACGGCAGACAGCGGTCGTTATACAATTTCAGACTGTCGGGCTCGTCCATCTCGTCGAAAACCGTGGCAATATTGTTTAACTGACGGGCTATGCACTCGGCACTGCCCAGACGCTCGGCTGCACAAAGCGAACGGTGATAATAATCGAGCGTCAGCGGATTGTTGTTGGCATTATCGTTGATGTCGCCCATCACGGCAAAGAGTTCATAGTCTATGGCATCGTCGCCAAGATTACGAGCCATTTCTTCCGAACGCTTCAGAAGGCGGAAAGCCTCGCCGTATCGCTGCATTCCGTAGAGGATGATGCCACGATGCAGACAGGCGCGTGCCAGCAGGCGGTCGTCGCCATTCTTCTCGTAGAACTGCTGACTGAAGGCGACGAGCGAATCGGACTTGAGGGCGAACCCAACGCGGTGCACAGCCTCGGTGAAGACGAGCGTATACAGGGCGCGGTCGGCATCGAGAGTAAAGCTGTTTACATCGACATAACTGAGCTCGCGGACTACCAAGTGCGGATTCTGAAAACACAGAGAATCGGCTTTGAGCAACTTGCCATTGCGGCAATGCTCCGAAGAGCACGCCGCAAGCGCAAAGCATAGTATGATAACGAGATATCTCATTACAACTTAAATACCACAGGAAGTGTGAACTTAACTCTAACAGGAACGCCTCCCTGAGTGCCTGGCTTCCACTTCGGCATCTTTTTTACCAAGCGCATAGCCTCATCGTCGAGCGACGGAAAAGTTGGCTTGGCAACCTGCACATCGGTTAACGTGCCGTCTCTCTCCACCACAAAAGTCACTAATACGCGACCCTGCACTTTGTTTTTCTGCGCATCGGCAGGATATTTCATGTTCTTGGCAAAGAATGCAATCATAGCCTCGTTGCCTCCGGGATATTCGGGCATGTTTTCTATTACCATGAACACCTCAGGTTTCTGCTCCTTCTGCGAAACAACCGTCTTTTGAGCCTGAACAGTCGCGAGGCTGAATGCAGCCATCAGCGACAAGAGAATTAGTCTTTTCATTTTTCTTAGTCTTTTTTGGTTTGTAAAACTTTTAAGTTGTCCGGACTTTCGGTTGCAAATGTAGAAAAACTGCCGATTGACGCCATATTTTTCTTTACATCATATTACACAAGGCAGATAACATACTGATTCTCTTCTGTTTATTTTTCAGGCTTTCAAAAGGCAATCAGCACGCAACAAACAGCTTTTTATTGTTTGTAGCGCGATGAACGATAATCAGAATAACGAATAGGCATTCCATCTTTCAACATGAATACAACTGGTAATGCGAACTTAACGGCAACAGCATTACCACACTGAGTTCCCGGTTTCCATCTTTTTTGAGGTAAAGAATTTACTACTCGCACCGCTTCGGCATCAAGTAACGGATGAACTTTTCTAATTACATTTACATCAGATAACGCACCATCCTTACTTATCACACATTGAATAATAACTTTTCCCGAAATATTCTTTTTTATAGCCTTCTTGGGATATTTTAGATTATCGTCAATATCCTCCAATAATGCCTTAATTCCTCCGGGATATTCGGGCTTATCGCAATTTCCGCAATATATACAAGAATCACTGTCTTCATTTTGTGCATGAGCCATAGTCACGCTGAATGCTGCAAGAATCAGCAATAATAGTAGTTTTTTCATTCTATTAGTTTTTGTATTTGTTAGATATTATCGTCGGATGCACCAGTCGCACTGCCCTTCTCCAGACGGAAATATATATAGCTGATGAGGAACAGCAAGATGCCTGCCACAAGGAAGCTGACAGGACGATAGAACGCATTGTCGAATACAATATCGAAGAACAGCAGCTTGCCCACGCACAACATAGTCAGCACCAAACCATAAAGGCGCATTCCCTTTAGTCTGAAGCGGAATCCGGCGACAATAAATGCAATAGCGAGCAAGATTCCGGCCAACGAAATGAGATATGACACCACAGAGAATCGCCACAAGATGACAATCAATGTCCAAGTGAATTTGCCTCCGTTGTAAACGCTTACACAATATTCCGGCAGGTAGCGCATCAGGTCGTTTACCCTCTTCAGGTTGCTGACAGCCAGCATGAGCGCAAGCACCACGAGCAAGACGGTTACGACAGTCTCTGTGCCGTCAATAGCACGACCGAAGAAGAGCGGCTTGTGACAAGACAAAAGCAAGAATGTGCCAATAAGCAGTAACACTTCGTGCGCACCGTTACAGATGCAGTGCGATAGCAACTCGACTTCTCCGCTATGCGGATTGCGCGAGAAGCGGGATATGCCGCAGCCCATGACAAACAGCGCACATAAAGCCCAACATTCTGCAATATTCAGAGCCTTCATAACACCGAGCATACAGACGAAGAAGAGCACCAACGCTGCCTGACACAGCTTGTCTATCTGCGCATAATGGCGCACCGTCCAATAGATGAACCATGCCAGTCCAACAAGATAGAGACACCAAGCCATCATATTCAAGCCGAGCGAATCGCCAGTACTTACACCCAGATTTATGGCTAACAGGACGTAAGAGAGCAGTCTCATGTTGCGCGATGCCAACGCATTAGCCTGCGTAAAGAGCACGAGCGATGCCGCAAGTCCGATGATTGGACTTCCATAATCCTTCGGCATAGAAAGTAAGCCCGTATGCATGTCGTAAACTGACCTGACAAACAGAACAGCCACAGACAGACATGAGCACAATAGCATGATGTTTTCGCGGTTCAACAATTGAGTGTCCGGCATCATCTTTGGCAATATCTTGAATATCAGCACTAAGCTATATGCGCAAAGCAGCAGATAGCAACATCCCATATCAACCCAATTGCCAATGGTCAGAGTAATAATACCCCAAGCGCAGCAAGCAAGAATGATACTCTTTTCGATAGTCTGACAGCGTCGCCAAATCCACGCGCCGAAGCCCATCAGCAATGCCCAGTACACAAAGACGCTGCACTTAAGGTTATACGTCAAAGCACCATTCTGTCCAATTCCTTCGGAATAAGGAATCTCGAGGCGAGGAACACACGCCAACGAGTAGAGGAAGAGATAGGCATAGCCTAAAAATCTGAATTCCTTTCTGTTGAAATAGCAGCCAACGCCCAAAGCCAACACGGCAGGAACAAGATGAGTGCTGCACCAACCGTTGTAGAATGTTCCGTAATTCAGTTCGGGGACATACAGAGCCGTTAAGCCCACTATGATAAATATCAGAACCCTTTCGACCAAACTGTCATAAAAGTGGAAGCATTTCAGATACAGAGCACACATTCCAATAAGCGTGCCGCCCAGCAGAATGCTCCATGCCCAATTATTGCTGAATATCGGCTTACCAAAGTATTCAAAGAACAGAACATAATCAAGTATTCTAACATTGTCGAACCCTACGGCACACGACAGAAGTACAATGAGCGAAAGGACGGTAGGCACTATGAAAACAACCTTTCTCTCGGTCTTGCGACTGTAGAAAACAATCTGTCCTGCCAAAACGGCGGCTGTAGTAAGAAAGATGACAAACAACGAGAATGTGTTGCCGCCATAAGTATACGACATTGGGCACATTATCAGCGGATACTGAATGAGCAGCCAACCGTCGCGTTTGTAGCATCGGGTTACGTTTGCCATGAACAAAGCCGAAACGCTGACGATATACACCCACAGTCCTATTGGCGATTCGCCCCACCGCAGCACGGTCATACAAGCCGCAACAAGAATTCCGACGTAACAGATGTAGCAGAAAATACGTGACTTAAAGCGACTGAGTGCCGTCATTGCAGCAATCCAGAGGACTACGCACGCCATCAACCCCAATTCGGGCAGTACGCCGAGCACGAAATGCGAAACCAGCGCGGTGATGTAACATGCTGCCGAGCCGCATCCTGCCAAGGCTGCAAAAAGAGTGTAATAGCGGTTGCCCGTCTTCATCTTCCATATGCCAAAGGCGGTAACTGCCAGACTGCCCACAGCCATCAGAATGGCCTTCATCATGTCGGTAAGATGCGGCTGAATCAGGCTGCCGAACAAAATCAGCGCAAATATAATGAGCGCAGAGCCTGCCACTGGGATAATCAGCTTGCCAATCTTCGACTCCAATGATTTGGATTTCGTCTTCGGCTCCTCGTGGTAAATTTCGGATGTAGTTGTTTCAAACTGCACGGTCTCAGTCTCGGGTTCGGCCTCGGCAGGAGCAATATCTGCCACGACAGATTCGGCAACGATGTCTTCGGGACTAATCTCGTCGACGACTGGTTCATTCTCGACGACAGGTTCTTCCTCAGCAGCAAGCATTTCTACAGGCTCAACCGGCACGGTTTCAGGCTCTTCGCCACTCAGCAATGCCACTTTCTGCCGTAGTTCCGCCACCTGCGCCTCCAGTTCGCATACGCGTTCCTCCAAACTTTGTTTGTGTTCTAATGTCTGCATTATTGTAACGATTTAATCGTGACATTTACAGGATGATGCCACAACGATGATTATTTTTTCTTAATGAATTTCTCGCCGTCCCATCTGAATTCTTCATCCTCTATTTCAAGTCCGTTATCATCGGTAAATTTCACTGGACTTGATTTATAGACACGCACATTGCCGAGCGGCTTTTCAATATCCGGGTCGTTCTTCAGACGGGTAAGTTTTCCGTCTTTGTATCGAAAACAATAAAAATGGAACGACGTTGGAATTTCATCCTCGCCCGAGGCATTATATCCCAGCAAATTCGCCACATATTCGTACACTTTGACAGAGCCGTCGGCAAGCGGATAACATTTAAAAGCATGGCAGTAAGCTTCGTCTGCTCCCGAATCGAAGATGCAGACTCCGGCATCGGTCTTGTTTTCTTCGTAATATCTGTCGGCTTCATCGTCGTAGTTTAGAAGCGGATTTTTGCCGCCCTTCTTTTTGTGTTCCTTTATCAGCAGATTCCAAATCAGTTTGTTTATGTCGGCTGATGATTCGGAATTTTTGGCCAAGCCGTCAGTTCCGTTTTTTACTCCTTGTGCGTTGGCGGCAGTAAGGCCGAACGCCGAGAAAATCAATAAGAACAGAAATCGTTTCATATATTTTGCCATCTATTACTTTTCGGAAGAGTCTACCCTTTTATTATCTTGCAGATAAAGATTCTGGAATTCTGAAAGTTATAGGCAGAGAAAACTTCACGCGCACAGGTTTTCCATTCATAATGCCCGGATTCCACTTTGGCATTTTCTTTACCACGCGTATAGCTTCTTCAGCGAGCATATAATGAACAGACTTTGCAACATTGACATTGGTAATAGAGCCGTCTATGCCTACCACAAAATTAACGACCACACGCCCATAAATTTTACGTCTTGCCGCCTCTGCCGGATATTTTAAATTTACAGAAATAAACTTCAAACAAGCATTAAGACCTCCGGGGAATTCGGGTAATTTATCACCCCTCTCCAATACAAACTGATTAACCATCAGAGCAGAATCGGTCTTGAAAACGACAGGAATTGTCTGAGTGACAGACATCGGCTTGCCATCCATCATTTCGGGATTCCACTTTGGCATTTGCTTTACAACACGCACAGCCTCGGCATCGAGCAATGGATGTACAGATTCCACAACTTCGACATTCTTTACCGAGCCGTCTTTGTCGATAGTCGCCGAAATGCGAACGCATCCCTGAATATCCTGTTTCAGAGCCTCTTCTGGATACACCACATTTTCTGCAAAGAATTTGAGCATGGCTTTCCTGCCTCCCGGGAACTCTGCCGACTGGTCGACATTAGACACTGAAACACTGTCAGACTCTTGTGCATTGACGGCAGTAAGACTGAATGCTGAGAGAATCAGCAAGAATAGTAGTTTTTTCATTCTATCAGTTTTTGAATTTATTAGATTACAGGTTGCAAAAGTCGGAAAAATAATTTGATTGAGCAAAGAAATTGACAGCATTATGGACTGAATGTTTTCAAAATCGTTATCTTTGCGAGCAGATTCGGAAGAACTTAACCGACTATAGAAATGAAACAGAAACACGTTATAATTGTGTTGTTTACACTCATCGTCTCGTCGTGCCTTGCCAGCATTGGCAGTTACAAATCGGCAAGCCTGACGGTAAACCGCGAGATGGACAGAGCACTTGCCATGACCATGCGCGAGCAGAAAAGCAACATCATAAGCCAAGATACGATACGCACCTTTAACCGCCACTTGCAGATTGCCGAACTGCGCGGAAAGGCAACCATTGCCGTTGATGCTCGCTCACGCGAGTTCAGGGCATACGCCCGATGCTCGGAAGCCACAATCTTCGGGCTGTCCGACCAGAAGCCAGCCTTGGCTCTGTGTATTGCAACGCTGCTGTGGGCATTGTACGCATGGCACAAGCGCGATAATCAGCCATCAGATGCGACGGAAGGCAGCTTTGGAGGATTGCGTTTCGACAATGCCAAAGGACGGTTCGTAACTGCCAACGGCACACAGATTCAGCTAACGCCGATGCAGCAGAGGCTTATGGAGATGTTCTTCAACTCGCCAAGCCACTCGCTAACGAAAGCCGAAATATGCGATGCCTTCTGGCCTTAGAAGCCCGATGCAAGCGAGACGCTCTACACTCTTGTGCGAAGGCTGAGACCTGTCGTAGAGCAAAATTCGGACATCAGGATTGTCTCAGACCGCAACAAAGCCTACCGTCTGGAGGTGAAATAGACAGTTTCTTACTGATTATAAACTCGATCCAAAATCTTTTGATAGGCAATATACTTCATTCTTATATTTCAGTAACAAGACCTTGCCGTTTGTATAAGATTCAAAAGCATCTATATCTAAAGACTCTTCTTTAAAAAGACTGTATTTAGACGACAGTTCTTTGTATTCCGATTTTTCGTAATAGGATTTTATAACTACAGCGGTTGAAGATATATGCAACCTAATTTTGCCAGTAATGTCGAAAGACTCATCGTTTCCCAAAGAGTCTCTTACACTTAGAAGTCGCCATGCGCCATACATAGCTGGTCCTATTCCATTTTCAACCTTTTCGACATTCGCCAATTCCGGCGGAACTGTATTTTCATTACCTTCATTCTTATTTTTCAATAGAACTACGCATGTAATTACAATGGCGAGTAATACTGTAATTTCAATAATAATTGTTTTCTTCATGATACTATGATTTTACACTGTTTCCAGCTGCTGGACATATAGCTTGCATATACACTACATATAGCTTACATATATCTTGGCACCATTTTATATATACAAAAAGACAAAATACCCCACTTTCGTGGGTTCAAATCCCTCCGCTTTCAGCCTCTTACAGAAATAAAGAGTAAGGTTAACATCCCCGACACCTTTCCGGGGTTAATTGTCAATGCCTTACTCTTTTTTCCAATTACGACTCTTACTTTCGGCTTGCTATCCTCTTGCTACTATCTTGCTACCTTCTTCCTACCTTCTTCCTACTATCTTCCTACTATCTTGCTACTATCTTGCTACCTACTTCCTTCTGGCTTCCTTGAACATACCCTTAATGTTGCTTCATCGTACCTTGGATGTATCTTGGATGTACCTTGGACGAACCTTGGACGTTCCTTGGACGTATCTTGAATGTACCTTGAATCTACCTTCCCTCTACCTTCCCACCATTTTGTATTTACCAAAAGGATAATTCGTTATATCATAGTTTTTTTGCCGATTCTGAATAGTTGGCAATTTGTGGGTAAACAGCGTTCAGAAGAACGGAGTTTTGGCAAAATAAACAGAAGAAAGCCGCAGGGAAATTTGCGGCTTTCTTGTATCTTTGACTTGTCATCATATAATAGAATCAGAAGAATGTCTTTTCAAGTCTAAAATCATGTGCTTATTTTCTGAGTTTAAGTGATCTTAAATTGTATGAGAGAGCAAGATTTATTGAAGCAACCTTGCCGATGCCTCTGAAATAAGTATAAGAAACAGATGGGGTTAGGCGCAATATTTGATAGTTGCTGCAATGACCGAAGAGTTGACTGCCCGTCAGCATTACGCTTTTGGCTAAGACAAAGTCGATATTTATTCCGGCATTAAATTGTAAGCCGTTTTTTTCTCTGTTGTCATCTTTATTTAGGGTTGTATAGTAGCCTTGAAATCCCAGTCCAAGGAATGGACAAAGTTTGACCCTGCTGCCGTTGTATGCTCTTGTTCCAAATCGGGCGGAAATCATGTACATGTTGAGTTTTTCGCCTTTTTCAATCACTCCTTTGCTTGTATTGATATCTCTCTTTGCGTTGCCTCCTGTTTCTATTTGCATATCTGTGCAAACAAAGAATTTTTTGTTGAAATAAACTCCAAATCCAAAGTCAATGCCAAAGGTATTGACAAGGACATCCGTGTTCTGAAAATTTCCGGCTGCTCCTATGTTTATATCAACACCTCCCTTTTCTGTAAATGTATTGGCACATTCCACGGGGTCAAACTCTGTTCCTTCAAGGTCTTTTTCCGACATGGCATAGCGCTTTTCCAACTCTTCTGTGTCTTTGCCATACGATACGCTCTCTGAAAAATCCTTAGCGTATCTTTCGGCTCTGTCTGAATGAAAATTGTTTATTCCGCCATAATAACTCCATAGTTCATTGGCCTTTTCGGCTGTGGCAATACGGGCATATTTTTCATAAATATTCAGAATTGTCTGGGCATACATCTGTGCATGAAATCTGTCATGCTCTTCGGGATTAAGTTTGCAAAAATCATAGTCGATACAAGCTTCGGTGCCTGTGTAATAATATTTTACGCCTTTTACTTTTTTGCATCTCTCATGGGATGAAAACATGGAGGAAACTACTATGCTGGCAGTATCGGATTTTGGCTTGCCGCCCATGAAGCGGTCGAGGTCGACATCGCCTTGACTCCATCCGGCAATATTATTATGATACTTGCTTTGCCAATTTTGGGCACAAACGTAGTTTGATGCAGTTAACATACCAAAGCCAAGGGCAAATGAAAAAATTTTGTTCATACAGTTAAGTTTTTCCACCCTTTCGGGCGGTAATTTATATTTTGATTTAAAATTATTTTAACGACAGCAAAGTTATACATAATTCGTGAGACATACAACATTATTTGTCAAAAGAACTGGCTGGATGCTATTCAGAATTTTTCAAATTACCTTCGCAAAAAAATGATACATGACATTTCAGGTTTCAAAAACTTCCCGAACGCATCCCGAAGGAATCCCGAACCGATCTCGATGCTATCGGCTTGCTACCCACTTTCATCATACTTCGGATATAATACATTGAAAGTTGCTATTGGGACTCTTTTCTGCATAATGATTTACCTTTTTTGCTTATTATTACGGACTGATGCCGAACTTGCGTATTTATTTTAGTTGTATCAAAAAAACGGCAGCGCAAAAAGCACTGCCGTCGATGTTCCTTTTCAAATTAAAGTGTTATCCTATTTCTTTCTTTTTCCTTTGCTATTCTTAGCGTTCTTTGTGTAATAGTCGAGAGCCGCTGCGATGTTCTGCTGCGTTGCGTTGGCGCTGTAAGTAGCACCAGTAACGCCGTCGAGTTCGTCAACGCCGGCATTGGCGAGTTTCTTGGCTGCGCCCACCTTCTGGCCGGCATACTGCGGCAGAAGTTTCTTCTTTATTCTCTCGAAATAGCCCTTGCTCTCTTTGTTTGGCAAAGCCTCAATCTTTACAACCGTGCCGTTCTCGATATATACGAGCAGCGGCGTTGTAGCCTTGTAGCCCTTGGCAGAGCAAAGCTCGGTTGTGTTGATGATGTATGTTTTGCCCTCGCGTTTCATTATGTCATCGGCACTTGCGCAGAGCACAAAGAGCGAGAGGCATAGTGTAATTACTGTTTTTTTCATTTTTATTTTGTTTTTGAATGTAACGTATAAGGCGGTTTTTTATTGCCTCATTGTAACCTGAATTCTATTTTTTTGCGACAGCAGGAGCTTGCAGAAATCCTGTATATCGCTGCAAGTGATGTCGTTAACCTTCTTCTCGTAATCTTTTCCGAAGTCGATATTTTCTGCCAAAACGTGGTAGCACAGATATTCCCACCAGCCGTTTGTCTCTACGGCACGCTTGTAATTCTTTATCTCGTACTCCTTTACTTTGTTGAGTTGCTCCTCGGTAGGTCCGTTCTGAGCCATCTTTTCGAGTTGCTCGTCGATGATTGGCAGAAGTTCGTCGAACTTGTTAGGGTCGCAGCGGAAGTTTACCGTCATCGAGATGCCCTCGGTTGGCAGTTTCCAGCCTTGGCTGCTAACCGAAACGCCGTATGTTCCGCCTTTCTCCTCGCGTACGGTCTCGGTGTAGATGCCGCGCATAATCTGAGCAAGGAAGTCGGCCTTGAGGTCGTTGTCGGCATTGTAAGCCTCGCCGTTGCTTGTGTACGAGTAGATGATGTTGGTGATTGCCGAAGGCGTCTTCTGCTTGTATGTGAACACATTCTTGTGGTCGCCGCGCTTTATGTCGAGCAGATATTTTCCGCAGCGAGGCTCGTTATTCTTGCTTGCCTTGCCCGGAAGCGATGCAACATACTGGCAAAGAAGTTCCTCGAACTCGTCGGTGCGGATGTCGCCCGTGACGATGAGATTCATGCCTGCCATGTTTGCAAAACGCTCCTTGTAAATCTGATAGATGCGGTCGTTTGAAACGCTGTCGAGACACTCGAGCGTGATAGGCATGCTGCGCTGGGTGTTGTCATAGAGCGTTGTGCGGATTGAGTCGTTGAACACTACGTTTGGCGATGCCTCGCGGTTCTTCAGTATTGAGCGCTGACGCTCGATGATGCTGTTGAAAATCTTGTCGTCGCGGCGAGGCTGGGTGATGTAGAGATACGCAATCTGAAGCCATGTCTTGAAGTCGGATGCGGCACAAACGCCCTTCACGCCTTCCTCCTCGCTGTCGATGAACGGAATTACGCGCAGAGCCTTTCCGGCGCGTTTCTTCTCGAGTGTGAGAAAATCGAAATCGGCAGCTCCTGAAGTTCTTACAACCGTCTGCAACATTCGCAACGATGGAACATCGCTGTCGGGGTAGAGCGACTGGCCGCCGGCTCTGAACATCTTTATCGTGAGGCGGTTAGGCTCTATGTCCGATGCTCTGCCATAGACTTTCATTCCGTTAGACAGAACGTATTCGGTATATCCGTTAGAGAAACTGTTCTTGGCAAGAATCTTGCCCTTTTTCGGCAGTTTCTTCATAAAAGTGCGGTCTACCGCCTTGTATTCCTTGTTTTCGTAGTCGCGCTTTTCGGCATTGGCAACCCATTGCTCAAACTGCTTTTCGGTTGGCATAACGAAAGGCTTCTTGTTCCATGTCGTTGGACCGTAAACCGTTATCACTCTGTTAGATGGAGCGGTGCTTTCTGGAGCAAGAACGATTTCTCTCAGGGCATTGTTCACATCGTCGAGCGTTACGCTTTCCATCAGCGCGTGCTCAATATCAGCCTCATCTTCGATTGACATAAGGTGAGTGGCGTTGCAGAAGTGGTTTATAATCTGACCAACGTATTCGCGGTTGCGCTCCTTGTCCTTGTTGTCTACGCGATGTTCGAGATTTACGTTGTGCTGAAGTTTTGCGTGTTCCAGTTCAGCCTCGGTGAAGCCGTGCTTGCGCGCATTCTCTACAACCGAGAAAACCTCGTTTATGCCCTCTTGTATACGGTCGGGGAAGAGTCCGATGTTGAGCGAGAAGGCATCTTTCTCGTCGGTGATGAAGAAACTGCCGTCGCGGCACGATGCCGAGAGCACGAGCGGATGCTCTGCCATGGTGAGGTCGGACAGTCGCTGGCGAAGAATGAACATGGCGAGGCGCGACTTGTAATCGTCGGCAAACGCCTCGCGAGTGGCTCTCTGGCTTCGCGGCGAGCTGTTGCGCTTCATGTACATGCTGAAGTTGAGCGTAGGCTGCTCCTCGTCTGTCACGACATACGAGATTGTCTTCTGATTGTCGGGAACGGGGTAGTAGATGCGCTCGGCGGCATCGGGTGCGGCTGCCGGGATGTTGCCGAAAAACTTCTTGATTTTTCTTTCAACGTCGGCAACGTCAATATCGCCCACAACGATTACCGCCTGCAAATCGGGGCGATACCATTTGCGGTAATATCGCCTTAAATCCTCGTGGCGGAAGGTGTCGACAACCTCGATGCTTCCGATTGGAAGACAATCGGCATATTTCGAGCCTTGATACATCGTTGGCATGGCATCTTCCATTAGTCGCTGAATTGCACGGTTGGCGCGTCGCGTACGCCATTCTTCGTGAATAACGCCTCTTTCTTGGTCTATTTCGTTGTCGCGCAGCAGAAGTGCATGACTCCAGTCGCTCAGGATAAGGAGGCATGTGTCTGTTACGCCCTCTTTGTTTACAGGCGCGTTGGCTATGTTGTATAGCGTGCGCTCGATGGCTGTAGATGCGTTGAGGTCGGCTCCGAACTTAATGCCGTTGCGCTCGCACCAGTTGCGTATCGAGTTCTTTCCGCCGTTGCCGTCGGGAAAATGTTCTGTTCCGTTGAATGCCATGTGCTCGAGGAAGTGGGCGAGGCCGCGCTGCTCGGGCTCTTCGAGAATTGAGCCTACGCGGTTGGCTATGTAGAAATCGGCCTGTCCCGGAGTCTGGCTGTTGTGGCGTATGAAGTAAGTCATGCCGTTGGCAAGTCTGCCCTCGGTAACCGCCTTGTCTTTAGGCAACGGCTGCGCCTGTGCCGACAGAGTCAGCGCAAGCGCAGCTATTGCAGTTACTATTTTAATCATTTTTATTTGTTCAGATATTTGCGTCCGTTAATAATCGTTATGCCCTTAGATGCTGGATTTACGCGCTGTCCGACGATGTTGTATGCCTTTGCGCTTTCGGTGTCGGCTACGGCAGTCTTTTCAATTCCGGTTGTGCCGAAGTCGAGCGCGTAGCTCATGTAAACAACGCCCCAGTACGTTTTGCTTCCAACGGCAAGAGGACTGGTTTCGCTGCCGTTAAGAATTGTGGCTGTCTCGCCCTTTCCGCGGTTGCCAACAACGAATGTGTTGCCGTCCTGCAAAGGTGTTGCAATCATTGCTACCGAGCCGAATGCGTTGCAGACTGATATTGTCTCTTCTTTTGCGAGTGTTTCTTTGTTTAATACGGTAAACACATGGCCTACTGCTGCATTCATGTCGAATCCAGTAGCAACAATCTTATCGCCAATCCAAGTGCCGTAGTATGCGCTGACCGACTTAGAATCGGCAAAGCAGTATGATGCCTCGATGTCGCCGGTTGTTGCATCTGCCTTAAGCACGAAGCCCTTCAGCATTGTGCTGTTGCTCGAAACGAAGGCTTCGGTGTTGCCTTCCTCGGCAAATCCGCCGTTTACAGAGCCTGTGAAGTATAGCTTTCCATCGGCAATCTTAATATTCTTGTTCTGGATAACCATCGAGCCCTTGCTGTTTGCAACTGACGCGAGAGTCTTGATGTAGTCAACCGTCATGTCGGCTGTGCTTGCTGCGCCGTAGAACATAGTCTGGAGCGATGCGCTTGCGTTGATGGTCTTGCCGTCGATGCTCAGTACATCGGCATCGGCAGTTTTCTTTGCACGACCGCTGAAGTAGATTTTTCCGCTGGCGTATGTTATGTTATCAATGTAAGACAGTTCGCTTTTTCCGCTTGTAAGAAGTGACTTCTCGAAGAAACCGTTCTTGTTCAGTTTAACGATGAAAAGTTCGCCGGTAGCAGTCTGGATATCTCCGCTCCACTCAGCCGTATTGCCGCAAACAAGGGTCTCTGTTGTGTTGTCGGCCTTAGGAATGTAGAGTTCTGAACGATAGTTTCCGGCAATGTAGATGTTGCCGTCTTCGTCTGTTGCCAGAGTGTTGAGACTTGTGTTTGTAAGGCTTGGCGAGTTTGTGCGGTCTGTCAGAACCTTGCTGCGCAGAACTCTGCTCCACTCAATGCTGCCGTTGGCATCGAACTTAAGAATAACGTTTGCCGCCTCGGTGTTTGATGAACCGACGTAAAGTTCGGTGTCGAAAGCAATGTCGTAGTTATTGCCATCAGCCTGAACAACAGAGAGCAGTTTCTTGTTGTTGAAATCCTTGGCAGGAACGAGGGCACGCGCCTCGAATGTTGCAACAAATCCGCCGTCGGCAGTTGGCGACACGTGTGAGCTGCCAGAGTTGATGTATCCGTAGTTGCTGTAAACAGTCCAGAGAATGCTGCCGTCGGCAGGCGATGTTTTCTGTATGAGTGCGTTTGCGCAATAACTGTTGCCTGTGTATTCGCCGCCCTTGAATGATGTTGCGGCGTTGTCGAAGTGCAGATATTCTGCACCGGCATCGGACTTAGAACCCCATTCGCTGAACACGATGTAGTTGCCGTCGGCAAGTTTGTTAATGCTGATTGGGCTGTTACCAGAAGTTGTCTGTCCTTGAACCGAGTGTGCCCAATTGAGTGTTGCTGCAAGTTGTGCGCTTGCGCTGATGCTGAGAGCCAAAAGAGCTCCGACTAAAATAGTAAATTTTCTTTTCATTGTTATTTTGTTTTGTTCTTATTTTTCTGTCCTTTCAGAAGTGGCATCCAACCGAAATAGTTATCATGTCCTGATGATGCAACTTTCTGTAATGCTGATGATTATATTGCAGTGCCGTGTATATCGAAACCTTCCTGTTGGTGTCGTATTCGACTGATGCCTCGGCACTTATCTCGCGACGGCTGTTGCCCAGATATTCGGTTCGCCAGAGCCATGCGCCGTAGATTTCGTCGTTGTTGAAGTCCTGCTTTCCGCCTTCGGTCTCGTTCTTCAAACCCGACAGAAATTTGGCTTCTGCGCCGATGCTGTACATCATTCTGCCGCTGATGCGGTTTCCGCCAACGGCGAGGCGAGTCGACAGCATATCGGCGTTGAACCGTCGGCTTGGCGATGATTCGTATTTCTCTTTTTGGACGATATTGCCGATGCCAGCCGATGCGTAGAGCGCCCCTTTGCCGTAGCGGTGCTGAACGGTCGCTCTCAGATTTGTTTCGAACGCGAAATCGCCGTACATCTGCTGCTGTGCAATTTGCGGATAGATGTTGTCCTGCGCGCTTCCGAAGATGTTTTCCGTGCCTTTGGTGTTCTTTATCTTGGCAGATGCCGCCACGCCCCACTCGGTGCGCTCGCCTCGGGTCGTGAAGCCGACTTTTGCGTTTGCCTCGGCGGTTTTTTTCTTCGCAAGTGGAAGTTGGTTTAGCGATGTAATAATCTTTTCTACATCAGAAAAGACCGCGCCAGCCGATGCAAACAGCCCTATGTTGTCTTTCCGTCCCCAAGTCAGGGTTGCGCCAATGTTCTTGCCATTGTAGTACGAACTTGTGTTGTCGCCACGGAAGCGATAATAGTCGTTTCCTGCGCCCGTAAGATGATAGAACGTAGGCGTTGACACTTGGTCGTAAGTCTTTATGCTGCTCGTCTGTTTGTACTTGCCAAGGGCGATGTCGATGGCATAGAAATGCTTTTCCTTCATCAGCCCGAAGCCGAAGCCGATTTTGAAGTCGCTCGACAGGTTGTTAGGGCGTGGGTCGATGGTTCGGTATGCCAGCAGTGCCGAATATTCGCCCTCGATGGCGTATGTCATTTCAGAATTCAGTTTCTCGCTTAATTTTGTGTAGCTTGCGCCGCCCTTGAATTTGTAAAGTTCCGATTTCAGCCAACCGCCAATGCAGTCTGCCGTAATGTAAGGGTAGACGATGTCAGCGTCGTTTGTTTCGGCAAAGCGGATGTTCTCGGTCTTGCTGTGCTCGTAGCATGCGCCTCCCCAAAGGGTTGTTGAACTCAGGTTGACATTCATGTTCTTGATGTACGAATCTATGCCTATGCCAGCCGTTTTTTCGCCGTCGCCAGCCTCGGGAACGGTGGCAGACGATGCGCTTCGGTGCGAATATCCGGTGCGAATGTCGTTGAGCGATTTGTTGCTGCGCAGAACCTGAAGCGACGGCGCATCGAACAGATAACTGCGCATTTGCCTTACGCGGTTATCGTGCTCGGCAATGTTAAGCAGCAGACTGCTTTCTTGAGCCGAGATGTGCGTGCTGCACGCCGTGAGTAATATGTAGAGTAACTTTCTGTGCATGGTGGTGTTAGTTGACTGAAGTTGCGCCGTCGAGAGTCGTTGTCTCGGCCTTTGTGCCGTCGGTGGCAATTGCTGATTTCTGAAGTTCGATAACCGATGGAATACAATCGGCATTGAAATCGTCGGTCGAGTTGTTCGTATCCTTCAGATGGCGCGTGCCGTCGCTGTTGATGTACTGAACCTTTCGTCGCACCGACTTGAAGAAGCGCGTCTTGTCGTTGTCGGTCGTTCCGCAATGCGTCCATCCTGCATCGACCGAGGGTGGAAGGACGTTCCATAGGCGTGCAGCCTCAACGCTAAGATTCACTCCGTCGAGAATCCAGTTGTTTGGCATCTTGAATGCCTGCTGCTGCATCGGAAATGCGCCTGCCGCGGTGTATACGGTATAGTCGTACGAGTACCAGAAATCTTTCAGATACGTCTGCTTGTCAATCGGAACCCTTACGAGCGCGATTGATGTGAATCCGCGGTTGTGAAGGGTGTAGAACGACTCGGTGTAGCAGTACCATTTGTCGAGGTTCGGCACGGTTTCGCTGTCAATGTCGAGCGTCGACGGATTTTGCGACACGTCGTACCACTCAAAGTCTGCCGCGCTTAGGTCGAACGAGTTCGTATTGGCGTTGCGATGGTCTATGCCCGTGTCGCAAAGCAGCAGCGACTGTCCCGGAAGAACGGGATGGTCGTGCCCCGAACCGGGAATGATGTAGAGCGACTGAATCGTCATCGTGTCCTTGCGGATGTCGGGCGAATATTCGGTGTTGGCGGTCGATTTGAATTTCGACTCGCAGAAGCCCACGCCATCGGCATAGAGCACATGGTCGGTATTGTTGAAGATTTTTATGTATCCGTCGCCGTAATATGCCGAGCCCGAAGGACGGAGCGTTCCGGTGAAGAAAATCTCCTCGATGATGAAGTCGTCGTTCTCTGCGCTTAGGAACGTCTCGATGTTCACGTTGCACGGACTTTGCGTTATGCTCACGTTTTCAGCCTTTCCCGACAGAGTGCCTTTCATTGTGCTCGTCTCCGTTCCGTTTGACGAAGAAAACCGGACTTCGGCAGAGTAGATGAAATCGTACAGACCGCTAACGATGTCAATCTTGCTTTTCGATGGCAGAATCTGCGTCTGCCCAGTCGAAAGATTCACAGCCTTAATCTCCTCGCTTACTATGGTCAGTTCCTCGGCATCGGCGGGGTACGAGATGCTCACCTCAGTCTGGGTGCGGCTGATTTCGTTGTCGGAGCACGAACAGAGCAGAGCCACAGCCAACGCCGTGGCAATGCCTGTCGATTCTATGTATTTAAAAATTCTGTTCATCTTTTTTTACAAATAAATATTCGCCTCCATGCCGAAGTAAGGGCTTGCGCTGCGGCGGATAATCCTGCCGTTGGCGGTGTATGTTGGCAGATAGTCGAGTATCTTGTTGGCAAACATCGACAGCTTAAGATTCTTGCCGATTGATTTCGTAACCTTCAGGTTAACCAATGTTGACATCGGCACGGTGAATGTCTTGAACAAATCGATATTGTAAGTCTTTACAAGTTGCTGAAGATAAGCATCTTTTGCACTCTGCTCGTCAAACTCGTGCATCTTGCCGTCTGCTGCGCTGATGTAGGCCACCGGTGTTCCGTTCTTCCACATTGTCTTGGTACTGATAAACCAGACTGTCTGTACCGAGGTCGTAAAAATCAGACTGAATTTCGGAATTTGCGTGTCGAACGTGATGTTGGTGTTGGCGCGCTGGTTTATCTTGCCGTCGTTCCAGTCGTAAAGACCTACGAACTGCGAACTGATAGTCGTGTCGTCAATCACTCCCGAAACCGATTCGAACATCGGCTGCGAGTTCAGGTATTGTGTTCTGAACCACGCTCCGGTTACGTTTACCGCCGTCTGGATAGCCTTTATTCGGCCGAAGTTCAGCGTAAGTTCAACGCCTTGCTTTATAATCTTGCTGCCGTTTGTAACCTGCGTGTAGCCGTCGAGCGTGCTACATTCCTTGTAGTCGGTCATCGACTTGTCTGAATACTTGTTGTAGCTGTAAGCGTTGTACACGTTGCTGTATCTGAAACCGTCGTTCATCCTCTCGTAGAAGAGCTTTACGGTGGCATTTCCGCCGTTTCCGTAGTAGGCGGCGAGCGACAGTTCCCACTTCTGGTTGCGTGCCGGCTTAAGATTGTAGTTTGTTGGGTCTTGTACGAAGGTTGTTACAACGAATTTCGAGTTCTCCGTTGGATTTTCTTGGTCGTAGTAAACCAGCGAGTTGAAGTTGCTGTAACTCTTGTCGGGATACAGATAGTTGAGTGTCGGCATCTTTGTTGTAAGCCCGAAGCCGGCATTCACAATCAGTTTAACATCGCCGATTTCTTTGGCCTGAAACGAGAGATTCACTCGCGGATCCGCATAAAATTTTCCTGCCATGTCGAACTTCGAGTTCAGCCCCGGCAGAGTGTTCAGACGCACGCCGGCTGTTAGTTTGAACGTGTTTTTCTTTATCGGAAACTCACGGTTCAGTTCGGCATAGGCAGATAGATTCTGCAATGCCGGAATATCTGAATATTTGCGCGGACGCGATGACCAGCCAGTAAGCGAAAGCGGGCGTTCCATGTCGTAAACCTGTCCGTCACCGAAGTTCTTGGCATAGTCCCACTGCGTGCCGAACATTATGTAGTTGTTGTCGTTGCGTGTTATGGTTCTTTTTGCCTTTGTAGATATGCTTGCGCTGAATGGTTTTCCGTCGCACAGGTAAGATGCCACGTATTCGCCGAAAACCGCGTGAGCCTCTTGCTCGCCTTCGTCATATCCCGTAGGCACGATGCCGTATCGCTGCGGAGCCACGAGGCGCGTCTGCTTCAGTCTGTCGAACTGAATCGAAGCCGAGGTGTTCACGTCGAAACTCCATCTTTCGAATTTCTTCAGGTGCAGATTGTTCGTTAGCATCACGCGGCTGTAGTTCGACTGATAGTCGTCGATTCTGCCGTAATTTAGGTTTGGGTCGGTCTTCGACTTGTCGAAAGTGCCTGTATAGTCTATTGCCGACTGAAATTTGTTTCTGTCCTTCTGCCTTGTGTATCGGGCTGATGCAGTTATGCGCTTGTAGTTCTCCAGATTGTTCGTCGGGTCGACTTTAGAGTCCAGCCATCCGAGGTCGATATTCAGAATATGGCTGTTGTAGTGAGAGTTATGCTTGCTCAGGTCTATGCCTTTTCCGATTCCGAAGAGTTTGCTATATCCATCAGCCTTCAGTCTTACAATTACCGGTGTGGCTCGTCTGATCTTCTTTATCAGTACCATTCCGCTCGTAAGGTTTCCGTATTCAGCCGAAGGAATTCCTTGAACAACTTCAACGTTCTCGATGTCGTCGGTGCCGATACTTCGCATATCTACGCCGCGATTCGTCGTGTTTCGGCTGTCCTCGGCAGATGTGCCGGTTGTTGTGCTTTGCGTAGACGATATGGGAGAATACTGCATGTTGGCATCGGTGCTTATCGGCGCGCCGTCGACAACAAACAGAGTGCCCAGAGCCGATGTTCCGTAATTGTTGTTCGTCGCGCTCTGACCGTAGGCATTCATTGCGCCAGTCTCGCGCATTGCTATGGTGTTGGCGGCTCCCATGTTAGGGTCTTTGGCAAATCCGCCGGGCAGAAGTTCGGTGAGGTCGGCAATGCTTGTTGGCTGAAGATGCTCCATCGCGCTGCGCACAATGGATTCGTGCTTTGTGTTGGTCTGAGCGGCGGTAACGACCACTTCGTTAATCTCGGCATTGTTTTGCAGAATGAAGTCTATTTTCTGTTCCTTAATGCCTCTTTCTGTTATTTTAACGCTTTTTTTGTAGCCTATTCTCGATACCGTGATGCGATAGAGTGATGTGTCGGGCAGACTCACGGCATATCCATTGTTGTTTGTGGCGGTAATGGGCAGTCCCGAAGGTTTAGAGTGCGCACCTCTAACAGGTTCGAAAACGACAGTTGCATCGGTCAAAACTTCTCCGTTGTTGTTTGTAACCGTTCCCGTGAATCGAATCTGCGTGTTCTGTGCATGTAATACGTTTGTTGCAAATGCCATTATTAAAAGCATTGCAGAAAAATATAAACCTCTACTTTTCATCGCCGCCGTGCGAAAAATGATGTTTGCAAAAAAGTTATTCTATAATATTTCTTTAAGCCTTATCCCGTGTGTTTTTGGTCGGGGGTAAATGGTAAATATAGATTTAAACTAATTCTGCAAATATAAATCATTTCCGAATGTTATACAAAATTTCTTTGCAAAATTATGCCTTTGGATTATAATGCGCAATCACTAATGTTAGTGAATGATGTGTTTGTTCGGTAACTAAAATTAGTGATTTTATTACTGAAACGGATTTTTATGCAGAAATAAACTCGATTTTTGTAGGTTGAGATAGCGGATATTTGTGTACTTTTGCATTCGCATTGCTACGCCAATGCTGCATTCAAAAAAAATGCAAAATCAGTTCAGACTTAAAAAGATGAAAATCGAAAATGCTAATACACCACAGCAATCTTCGGCAATGTCGCCTTATTTCTCCGACAAACTGAAGGTGGTTTCTTTTCTCGCCATAATTATGGTTCTGTACATGCATGCCGGGTATCCCGAAGATACTGGTGTGGATATGACCATTCCGATGTTTGTACGCAACTGCATTCCCGAGACCTTTGGTTATTGTGCCGTGCCTATGTTCTATGCCATTTCGGGCTACCTTTTCTTTCAGAATGTAGAAAGCATCGGCAATGTGTTCAGAAAAATGAAGAAAAGGGTGAGAACCGTGCTTGTGCCTTTCGTTATAGCCGCCGTGCTGTTTCCGCTGTTCTTCGTGGTGCTTGAGCATATTCCCGGAGCATCGGCGTATATAAACAGCAAGTCGTACACCGAAATGTTTGTTACTCAGCCTTTGTGGGATATTCTTGTGGCATTATTCTATAATTGCGGAAACGGTTTTTCCTTGTGCCTTTCATTTGTGGTTCTTGGCAGATTTGATTGTGGTTATATTTCTTAGTCCGCTGATGTTTTATCTGCGAAAGTATGCCAAATCGTGGTCGGTAGGAGTAATGGTGCTGCTGTTTTTTCTGTTGCCTAATGTGAAGTTTATTTATGCGTTGTACTGGTTTGTTACTGGCAGCGTGGTGCTCGACAAACTCGACCGCATTCCGCGAAGTATAGTCTTGCTGATGTCTGCCGCATTCGTAGGAATGGCAGTTTTCCGTCAGGTTGGCAACGTGAGATATTGGGATTTTCACCGAATAGCAGAACACACGTTGGGCGTTTTCTCAATGTGGTGCATCTACGACTATCTGGTTTCCAAGGATTTCCGTCTGAAAAATTCAGCCGCATTGAGTCTTGCGTGCCAGTTTACATTCTTTCTGTATCTTTATCATGAGCCGATGTTCAACATAATCGTTAAGGTCATTCCGATGGTTTTTGGAAAAAACTGGTTTGGCTACACAATGTCGTTTCTTGTTTCTCCGTTTGTTTTTGCGCCGATAGGCATTTGTGTCGGCATTTTCCTCCGACGTTATGCCGGCGGAATCTACAAAATATTGGTTGGCGGACGTTAGTCGTCGATAATCTGCCGTGCTATCCATGCGCAGGCTTCGGCATCGGCAAGGGCGTTGTGATGGTTGGTTAGCTGATATCCGCAGGCGGCGGCAACCGTGTGCAACTGATGGTTTGGCAACTTCGGAAGCTTGCGGCGCGATGCGCGCAGAGTGTCGAAGAAAATATAGTCGGGATAGTCCATCTGATACGTTCTGAAAACGGCCTTCAGACAGCCTTCGTCGAAGGCTTTGTTGTGTGCCACAAGCGGAAGCCCTTTAATCAGAGGTTCAATCTGTGCCCATACCTTTGGAAATACGGGCGCATTGTCGGTGTCCTTTCGGCAGAGTCCGTGAACCATCGAGCAACGGTAGTTGTAGTAGTTTGGCTCGGGTTGGATAAGCGAGTAGAACGAATCGACAATCTCGCCGTGGCGAACCACAACGATGCCAACCGAGCAGACCGATGTTCGCTCGTAGTTTGCCGTCTCAAAATCTATGGCTGCAAAGTCTTTCATGTCATTTCTTCTGAAAAAATCGCGTAAAATTAGTCATTTTTGCCTGAAAAATGCCGAAAACAGAAATTTTTATTGCCTCGCGGTGCAAGGTTTTGCAATTTTGTGCATTAAAAAGAAAGAAACTATCTCGAAGATGCTCTGGCTTCTTCGCAAAAAAACAAAAATTAAAAGAAAATGAAGAAACTATTGTTAAGTATCGCGCTCGTTTTGGGCTTGAATGTCGCCGCTCAGGCGCAGACAAAGAAATTCGAGCACAACATCTATTGGTCTGCTGGAATGGTTACAGAAGCTTCGCATTACGGAAGTTCAAACGGGTATTCATTTCGTACGGGTTACGGACTGAACTGTTATTTCAGCGAGAAATTCTCTCTGATGCCGTGCATCACGCTTCGCCAAGAAATAGAAACATTGTCTTTTAATGAAGATGGCGCAGACCCTTTTTGCTATACTTTTGTCGATGTTCCCGTGATGGCGCAGTTTCATCTTCCGGCAGGCAAATGCAAATGGGTGTTTGGTGTAGGACCGATGTTTTCTTATTGCATCGGAAAAGATTCGTACTATGTCGATGCCGACCCGAATGATTGGCTTAATGGCAAGGAAAAACTCAACGATTTCTCCGTAGGAGTGCAGCCAAGCATTATGTTCGAGTTCTGGAAAATGCGCATTGGTGTTGAGGGCAACATCGGACTCACAAATGTACGCAAAAAGTACGATCCAAGTTTTGAAAATACTTATATCCACGGTATTGTAGGCACGGTGAATTTCCATTTCTAACATTGCAAAGTGTAAAAAAAAATATGCAAAAATGGTCGAAAAATGTGTAAAAACGGATTTTTCTCTGGCTGATTTTATTTAAAAAACGAAAAAAAGTGTTTTCTTTGCGCCGCAGATTAAAATTCATTCGTAAAAAATAAAGTATGATTGGTAAGAAAGAGAGAGATTTTTCTCTTGATGTATTGAGGGTTTTAGCATGTTTTTTGGTCATCTTGTTGCATGTTGGTGTTTTCTATTATCAGACAAAAGATAGTAGCAACAACGTGGTAATTGTAAGAGACAGCTCAGCTTATGTGGTTGGATATATGGTAAGTTGGTGTCGTACGTCAGTTCCATTGTTCTTTTTGATGTCTGGATATTTATTGTTGCCAGTGAAAATGTCTCTTGGCGATTTCTTCCACCGTCGTTTTTCCAGAATATTGTATCCGTTTTTGTTTTGGTGCGTGGCGTATGCCGTGGGCTATGCTGTGATAAAGGGCAGTAGTCTGACTCAGTTCCTTACAAATATTATGATGATTCCTGTAGACTATGGAACCAGAATAGGACATTTGTGGTATGTTTACACACTGTCGGGACTGTATTTGCTTGCGCCAATCATTTCGCCATGGCTCGAAAATGTCAGCAAAAAGGTTTTGCAGGCTTATCTCGGATTTTGGTTTATTTCAACATTTGTGCCATACGCGCATCATTTTTGGCCAAGCATCTGGGGCGAGACTTTCTGGAACGAAAATCCTATGCATTATTATTTTTCTGGCTTTATAGGATATTTTGTGCTGGGCTTCTATTTCAAGAAATACGGTGCTCCTTCGCTAAAATATTCCTTGCCGATGTTTATTGCAGGATATGCAGCAACAGCGTATCTGTTTAACATGCGCATACCAACGGCAACGTCTGTTCCTGATTTGGAACTTGGCTGGTTGCCATGCACTCCAAATGTTGCAATCATGACAATTGGACTTTTCGGACTTGTACGTTCTGTAAATTGGAATGGTAAAGGTCTTTTCGGTCGTATCGTTTCGGAATTTGCCGCAAAGAGTTATGCTGTCTTCATGGTGCACATGATGGTTGTGCGTGGAATTATGTTAGTGGCAGGCAGTTATATTTCGTCGGCAATTGTTGGAATTCTGGCTTATTCTGCAATTTCAATTCTAATATCGTACATCGTGGTTGTAATTCTGGCTCGTTTGCCTAAGAGCAATAAATGGCTTGGAGCATAGAAAAAAACGTTCCGAATATTTTGTCGAAATCACTTTATTCTGTGTATTTTTGTACGCTGAATAAAGTGATTTTTTTATGGATATGAAGAAAATAATAAATCCGTGGTGCGACCATCCGCAATACAATTGCTTTGGTTGCAGCCCAAAGAATCCGTTCGGACTGCACATGGAGTTCTACGAGGACGGCGATTATATTGTTAGCAAATGGCATCCCGAACGCAACTTTCAGGGCTGGGTAGATACGATGCACGGCGGAATACTGAGCACGCTCATCGACGAGACTTGCGGCTGGGTGGTTACGCGAAAGATGCAGACAAGCGGATTCACCGCCAATCTAAGCGTTAAGTTCCGCAAGGCTGTGGCTACAACCGAGCCTCAGTTAACCATTCGTGCCAACATTGTTAAGCAGATGCGAAACCTCTTGTTCATCCATGCCGAGATAACAAACTCGCAGGGCGAGGTCTGCACCGAGGGCGAAGCCACATATTTTATGATGAACAAGGAAAAGGCCGAGGAGATGGGCTTCAGACGTTGTGAGGTTGAAGAATAAAAGAAGAGGATGATTAAGGATTTGTTGCTCGTAGGGGCTGGAAGTTGCCTTGGCGGAATGGCTCGCTACTTGGTGGCGCAGTTTGTCAAGAGTTCGGATTTTCCGTGGGCTACCATGACCGCCAACATTGCCGGCTGTCTGCTCATCGGAATGTTGTGGGCTGGGTTACAGCGTCTTAGTGCGCCTGTTCAGTTGAATCTGTTTCTCGTAACAGGCTTTTGCGGCGGATTCACTACGTTTTCAACCTACTCTAAAGAGAGTCTTGCGCTGTTGCAGTCGGGCTGTTATCAGTCGTTCTGCCTCTATGCCGCAGGCAGCGTGTTACTCGGCATTTCTGCCGTATTTGTTGGATTCTTTATAATGAAATAACTGAAAAAATATGGAAGACATTAAAATTTTCAAGTCTCAGAAGCAGAACATTGTTTTTCTTTTGTGTAGTTTCGTTTTGTTTAACGTTTGTCTTGCAGCCTATCGTAACGGCCGAGTTGTTGGTTGGCTAAACGATTTGTATAGCATCGGCTTAATTTTGTTTGGCATCTGTATGTTTGTTTTTCTTTTCTTGTTTCTGAAAAGCAAGATTATGCAGAAGCCCTATGCCGTTTTGTCATCAGGCGAAGTCGTGATTGAAAACGGAAATGTGACTGTTCAATATGCGTATGTCGCTAATTTCTTGGCTGATGGCGATAGAATTGTTGTGAATTACAAATCGGCCGAAGATTTGAACAGGATACTCGAAAGCGGAGGCTGCGTTACTCGCGAGAAGATAAAGGAACTTGCCGACGGGCAGATTTCGTTTTCTGCCAAAGGGCTGACGGTTAGTCCCGAAGTGCTCTGCAATCTTCTTTGCGGAAGGCTTGCCATTTTTCAACTCTCGCAAAAATAATTGATGAAGAAAGTACGAATAACTGCTGTCCGCCAGAGCGTTTATCCCGACCTCATGGCGCGGTTTGAGAATCCGATAGAGCATACATGCGATGTTTGTGAAGGTCAGCAATGGATTTCTTCGGAAGGCAAGTGCCCCGACGGGTTGTGTCCCTCGGCGTGGCAGTCTATGCGCCCGTTTGTAGAGTCGCTGTCGCAAGGCAAGGGCAACTTTTTCGACGGCTGGATGCAGAATCCGATGAGTGCCATGATTAGTTGCAACGACGGCTTTCGTCCCTTCAGTTTTTATATCGAGGTTATTGAAGAAAATTAGGAAAACAATGAAAAAGGCATTACAATTCTTGCAAAAACATGTAGATGTGGCTTTTGCAACGTGCTCGGATAATCTTCCCAAGTTGCGCGTGTTCAGAATAATGAAACAGGAAGACTCCGTTCTCTACCTCGCCACCTCGGCGCAGAAAGCCGTCTATCGCGAACTGAAGCAGA
>JAEEGH010006508.1_pt1 | contig 28599 bp, 21 predicted proteins | sample 9134181 | NCBI WGS metagenome assembly JAEEGH01 (sample SAMN16246544, study PRJNA631951) | gut metagenome | biome: gut microbiome; feature: rumen; material: DP-attached | host: Bos | place: Iran: Karaj | collected 2018-10 | reverse complement strand
TACGGGTATATTACCATTCAGGCGGATGGAGTCACCCGGCGCAGTACCACACTCAAAATTGTGGTCGAAGGTCAGGGTGCTGTTCAGCGAGAGAATGCGCTTGCGGTCGCCCCAGCGGGTGACGGTAGCCAGATCCTCTGCCCTGTAGTACTCATACTCACCAGCTGAAGCGGCACGGGTCTGAACGGCTGATGGCTGCTCGTCGGGCTGGTTCCAGTCCTTGTCGTAGCCATAAGGATCGGTCAGATGAATCACGGCGGGGTGAATCACATTCTCTGCATCCACAAACTTGGCAGCGTATTCGGGCATTCCATCGCCAGCAGCACGGGTGGCCACGTTTTTAGCATCCGCATTCACGTAGATGCTTGTGCTCAGCGTTACGTCCTTGTCGCCAACGATCTCTGCTACGGAAGCGGGCTTCACGGTCAGGATGTAGCGGTCGCCGTCCAGCTTCTCGGCAGTAGCCTTGCGGATATAAGGCAGCTGCTCCATCTTGTGCCAGATACCCATCGGGTGGTTTACAAACGACTTGATACCCATCTTATCGGCGTAGGCCTTGCTCACGCTGATCATAGTGGTATCCGGGTCGAGAATCATCACATCATTGTCATTAATAAAGTTTTCGAAAGTCAGGCCATAAGCCTCCAACAGAGCCTTGTCAGCCCCCTCGGGAGCCTGCTTCTCGTTAGTACCTAACTCATTCAGTTCATCTGAACAAGATGTAAACGACATTGTAGCTGCTGCAACGATGCTCATGAGCATCAACTTTGCAAAATTTCTGTTTGTTGCCATAACCTTGTTATTTTAGATTGTTGATAACGACTTATTGTTTTCTGCTGCAAAGATATGGCGATTTTCAACAGGTGATTCTTTTTTGTGTGTTTTTCTTCTGAAGTTGTATGGACAAACAGCCTTTTTATGGACAAATCGCAGAAAAGCCCTCAATTTTTGTCCAAACTGTTGCGACAAAGTCCCAAAATTGCGACAAATCGGCTCCGTCGGCTACCAATTTGTCGCATCAGGATAATCACTTAATACTGCTCCACAAAGTCGCGCACCAGACGGAACACAGGCTCGTAGCTGTCAAAGCGAACTGTCTGATACGTATCGAAGATGGTGTGATAGTATTGGAAGGCATCGCCCTTTTCGTTCTCCAAGAAGATGCAGGGCACATGGCGTGTGGCAAAAGGATAGTGATCGCTGTTGGCTGCCAGGTCGCCACGATGCAGGGCCTTGAAGTGATGCTTCTCTGCATTGATCTTCTCAAAGAGTGAGTAGCCACGCATACCCTCATCGCTCACCTCGCAGTACTGATTGGGATTGTTGTCGCCGATCATATCTATATTAAATAGGTATTTGATCTGGCTCAGCGGCACAATGGGGTGCTCAGCATACCAGGTGGAGCCACGCAGATTGGCATCCTCGCCTGAGAAGGCTATGAAATACATGTCGTATGGCGGACGGTGCTTGGCGTAATATGCTGCCAATGTCACGATGGCGGCAGTACCCGAGGCATTGTCGTTGGCACCGGCATAGAAGATTTTCTTGCCCAAGTTGCCCAGATGGTCGTAATGGGCCGTGAAGACATAGCAGCTGTCGTGCCGTTGACCCTCGACCTTTGCAATGACGTTGAAGCACTCATAGTCCTTCAGAAACTTATTATCGACATCTGCCTTTACGCGCTGCACGCCCTCAATAGCCTCAGGCGTCACCCAGATGATAGGTTTGTCTACCACCTTCTCACCGTAGGCCTTGAAGAATTTGATCGGTGCCTCCCACGTATAGATAAGTCCGGCATTCGGACGCTCTCCAGCCTTCTGGAGTCGGGAGAAGTCCTTGCGATGCTTGTAGGTGAACCAGAATTCACAAGCCACGAGACAGTTGGCGTATTCAGGCTTGGCCAAGTCGGCAAACATCCGTTCGGCATCGTAGTTCAGCGTGTCCACATGATAGACAGGGAACTCACCCTTTACGCCAGGCGAATATTCTCGCATGGAGAAATCTACGCCAGCTCGGAGTTTCTTGCCGTCAGCCCACATCTTCATCTTCCCGCAGAACGTATTGATGTCCAACTTAAAAGGCTGCAGCGTTACTTCATCCACGCCAGCCTTCTCAAACTCCTGCTGAAGAAATTTTCCAGCCTTATTGGCACCGTTCTTGGCATAGCCGCGCCCTTGATACTTGGCGCTGCTAAGTTCCTTAATCACTCGTTTGTAATGTGTCAGGTCCTGTGCCCCAGCCATTGTGACCGCAAGCACCATCAGAATCATTGTAACAGTTTTCTTCATATCGTATCTGTTTTGACGCCACAAATGTAGACTTAATTTGTTATTAAAATGATAACACCGCTGATGCAGATATAGGCATAGACGATGTAGCGGAAGATGCGGTTGGGAATATGTTTGAAGACGTAGGCACCCAGCATCGTTCCGATAATGACACCACCGAGGCCATAGAGATAGTCAACGGCAACAGTCGTGGTAAAAAAGCCATTGTAGGCTCTTACACCAGTCATCATCACATTGCCAATCAGGAAATAAGTCTGAGCCATCGCCATATAGTGCTCCTTCGTCGGCTCACTCTGGATGAAATATAGTACGGCAGGCGGGCCTTGCATACCAAAGAATCCGCCCATCAATCCGCTGAGCGTTCCTGCGCCAACCTGTACTTTCTTCGTCGTGGGCAGTTTTATGCGAGTGCTAAACAACATGAAATAGATGCTGATCAGGATGAGTGCCACACCAAGGATTCGCCGCAGAATGTGGTCTTCGATACGTGTCAAGACAAAGATGGCAAGGGTCGAGACGATGATAAACGTCAGCAAAATCGGCCAAAGCCGCTGCCATGTGACGTAGCCCCTTAACCGCCATACGATAGCTGCAGAAGTTGTGATAGCCAGGAGACCTGAGAGTGTTGTGGCCTCACCATAGCTTGGCATCAGGAACGGTAACATCGTCATAATGAAGATGCCGAATCCGAAGCCTGTAGTGCGCTGGATGAAACTCGCGCCGATGCTCAGCAAGAATATGGAAAGGACTATACTACTCAAATCCTAAACTCGTTACTTCTTTCTTCCGACATTTTGTTAAGTCGAATCTGTCAAACACTGCTGCAAAGTTACACAATAAACCTAAGAAATCTTTCAGAACGCTTCAAAAAATAAGTTTTTCAATAAAAAAACGCATAAATGTTTGGTAGTTCGGAGGAAAATGCCTACCTTTGCACCCGCAAATCGGGAAATCCCGGATGTTCCTTTACATGGTGCCCGTAGTTCAGTTGGTTAGAGCGTCAGATTGTGGTTCTGAATGTCGACGGTTCGAGTCCGTCCGGGCACCCAAAAGTTAAAGTCCTGTAAGTAAACAACTTACGGGACTTTTCATATCCAGACGTTTCAAAGTTGTAGGCACATTGTAGGCACACTTCCAGAAACTATCTCAATTAACGTTTCGCAACACCCCATTTCTTGGGCTCAATCGATAATCAATGGGGGTAAGTGTACATCATGCAGAGCCTCTAAAGGAAGTATTTTATCCAATCCTTATCTTTGATGTCTAACATTGGGTAATAAAAAGCTGTTCCAAACATGTCTTTTTTCTATTATTAAAATGTACCTCCCTTATATTCTTCAGCAGTTCCAGCACAGGTGCTGTTTCCTTTTTCATTTTCTGGAATAAAAGGATTCTCATTCCATATCTACTTTTATCGTATCAACCCTCATGCTATCTATCACTGTAAAACTCGAAGTTCTCTGCACCTGTATGCCCTTTCCTGTTTCCTCTCTTGGTTTCTCTGCCTTTGTAGTGTCATCGCCATCAGAGCAAGCCGCCACAAACAAGAACACCACAGATAGTACAATTGCTAATAAAAATGTAACAGTCTGCCCATACATAAACAACGTGATATTACTCTGATAGATGGTTCCCTTATTCAAATCTTTCTTTTGAGGCTCACTAACTTCATGGGCTGAAGCATCCGTTGTTTTATCATCAGCAACCTTTTCATCCTCTGGTTTCCCAAGAGTCCCAGTTATGGCCATCATAGTAACCAAACCGCAAAGTATGGATATAACGAACAACACCAACGCTGCCAACAACCATCCATAGTGATGATGCGCAGCCTCCGAGGAGAACAATTTATCCGTTAAAACAACGCACAAGGTCACAATAGCCGTCGACAATGCTATCAACTGCTTAACTACGTCGCCCGCAAAGCCGAACGACATCTTGATACGCTCCTTTTCCTCAATCATGACTTAGCAGAAAGGCCATATTGGGCACAACGACAGTCTAGCTGACGAAAAAATACGGTTCTCAACTATAAGCTTGTTCTCATTACGGGCTCTTTCGCACAATTTTACACAGAGTTCTCTAATGTTTCTCTCTGCTCTTGCCACCTGCATGGGGTTGTTTATGTCAAGATCACTCATGGTATAGGTAACGCCATTTGTCACCATCTCCCTAAGTTGGCTTTCTGCCTCCTGTGAAAAATAACAGTTTCTACTACGAACAGTTTCCTGCGCAATTCCAATAATGTTGGTTATCAGTTCTTGTCTTGTCATAATCGTATACTATTATGTTTACTTCGTTATCTTTTGAAAAGCAAATCACATGCCAAGATCATGTAAACGACCTGGTGCTAAGCTGCGTATGCCAAAATGACATATTATCTTCGTTTTTCCATGTCTACTTCAACTTTTATTCTGTCTTTCAGCAGTTTCTTTACAACTCTTTTAAATCCCTTTTGGAATTTTCTCTTCTTCACTGGGTCTTTCATCTCTTTTTCAAACAGATTCATTGCAAAACTACGAAATGAATTATATCTGGCATCTGGTGTACTTGCATTTTTTACTGAGTGCATGTACATATAGAAAAGACGATGGAATTCCGCTGAGTCATGATAACACCATACAATGGTAAGAAGTAACACATCATAATCCAATACGAGCAATTCGTCTATCTCATCCTCATGTTCACTAAGTACTTCACTTTCTTGTATGCGCTTTGCCAGCTTATACTGCATGATATGGTTAAGCCCTCTTACTGTGAAAAGCCTACTATTGACAACCAAAACAGGGTGAAGTTTCACCTTCCCTTTGGCATAATCCTTCTCACCTGGTACTTTCCCGTTAAAATAGTCTTCCATATTGCTGACTAACTGTGGTAAACCTGAGTTACCATCCCCACTTCCTTCTTTACTATGGTTTAGTCTATCGTCAAAATAATCTATCAAGGCATCTATGTCGTTACCATCAGCGACTTCACTTTTTACCTTCATGTCTTTAAACTCAAAGAAGAAAATATCTTTTTTCGTTCTTATCATCATATCTGCACAGGGGCGACCTGATGGATATGCTGTATCATCAACGACTTTGATTTTCTTTTTCTTAACTATCAGCCTTACCGTTTCACAAAAAAGGTATTTTTCAAAAAAATCCTTCGAGAGTATATTTCTGAATTCTTTGAATGACATGGCTGGCACCATCTCATTTCTTAACTGCCACCAAAACCCATCGTATATCAACAGTGCATAATAAAAGCGTGAGATGATTTCATACCTGTCTTCTCGTGTCTTAAGGACTGGCCCTATCTTATAGCAGGTATTGTCTTTTATCTCCGAATCTGCCAATCTTTCTTCCATCAATGGTCTGTTATTTAAATCAAGATGCTTATCGGCTATATACTTCACAAAGTTATCCCATAAATCCGAAGCTTGCAAAGCTTCAAAGTCTTCTTTTCTCAACACAGTAACTCCTTCGGAAAAGTTTTCCTGATCATGATAAACTTTCAGTGGCATCTGTGCTGTAAGAAGATAAGAATATATATTCTTGAATCCACTTCGATCCACGATAGCGCGTATCGCATCTCCTACCTTTTTATTATGTGTTTTTCCGAAACCACACAAAGCCAGGAATTTTAGTATTTGGGTCTTTTCCAGTTCATGAATGTTCGTGCCAAACATATTAACGTTCAACAAATCCTGCTGCATAATGATGAGGGCATCCCTTAGGTCAGTTTCCAACGTAATTTTGGCCAACTTACTCCTTTCGTTTTCCAACTCTACACTATTCTCAGCAAGTACAGCTTTCAACATAGACTGATAACTCTCTAAGCTATCTCGATTCCCCTCTGTGTCTGGCAATAATAAAACCTTTCTTAAAAGCCTGAATAGTGCTTGATGATTTATCAACGTAGGGTATGTGCCGGGATACTCTCTTTCCTTTAAGTATAGCCGATTAAAGAGTCTTTCCACCTCGTTGTCTTTCCGATAATCCTGAAACATCATCAGCAAATACTTATCTGCCCTCATTGAGAAACTCTTGTACGAATCTATGCTTATAAAATGTATAATTCCGTCAAGTAACCATTGCTTATCAATTCTCTGAAAATACTGCTCAGAACTTTGAGGTTGGTCATCATAAAAATCTTCGTATGCAAGGGTCTTTGTAACGATACTATCACCAGCCATCATAACTGATGGCCTGATAGCTTTCAAGAACCTTTGATGTAATTCTCTGTCTGCTAAACATTTTTCGCCAAACATAAATTTACTGAACGACATGGTCTGATTCATCACGTTTAACAGGAAGTGTCCCTTATTCAGGCCTTCCTCATCAAAGGCTGTCTCATTTAGATAGCGGTTCATATAACAAAAAAGTCCTCTCTTCAAAAAGTTCTTTTTGTATATGTATAGAGTTCCAAGATCTGTCAGAATTAAGGGCCTTACTCTGCTAATATCCACACCTTGACGCAGACATTCATCATACATTCTTCTGTTAAGATAGTTTTTCCAGCCGGCTGCTACTTGTCTTGGGTCTGCTAATACAAGAACCAAATAGATGATACTATTCTTGTCTGCTTCTATATCCCAAAGAAACTTCCCATCTTGAATCCTTTTGGCATTTCTAACAAGTTGCCCTACTCCCTTCAATCGATACTTACCCTTCTCGTCTGTGTAGCCAACAAAACTCTTTTCGGTTTCATTTAACAACTCTTCAATAGTTCCATCGGCCTTTATTTCTTTTCTAATCTTAACATCCTTTCCCTCAAACAAAATAATATCATGACCATTCCTAATATAGAAGTCTGGTGGTGAACTCAATTTGTTTTTGGACACTATACTTTCACATTCTGCGTCAGTAAGTGAGAACCAGCCAAATCTATCAGAAACCTCTTTCATCGTGCCTGCAAGCATATATTCCTCCGAATATTCTGTGGTAAATATACGGTTAAACTCCTTGGGCTTGTCTGGGTACCTGCTCTGCCATAGGCTGTTCAGTGTAAAGTACAATGAGTTGTATATCTTATCAATCACGAAGCTAATGTCAACAACAGCATATTGTCTTGGACCGATTTTAATAAAAGGTCTGTTCCTAAAAGCCACATAGTCCACGTTATCTTCCAAAGGGATAACAGAATGGATATCAATGGAATCTTTCTCAAATATATACTCTTCTATGAGATGGCCATCATCGCGTACTTTATTAAAATCTATCATGCCCGTACGATATCCACCCATAGCGAATACGCTCCAGTATGTACATAGATATTTTTCCCAAGAGACTATTCGATAATCAGCTAAAAAATCAAAATAGACATCCTTTAATACATCATTCTTTGTGATGAAATCAAAAAGCGTTATACATCTGATCGTTTGATTAATAAGTTGCACTCTAAGCTCAGACTTGATACTTGTAATATCATTATAAGCAAATCTCGACATCAACACTGTGCTCAGATACATCTCTTTATCCACCTCTGGTTTGAAAGGATTTTTTCCTTGATCCCTGCTGATGGTGGCATCATTTGCCAACAAGTATGCTTTAAACAAATTTCTTTCCAAATTAGCAATATCTTGGCAACTCTCTCTTTCCGGCATAGCCATGATAGCTCTCAATAAATAAAGTGGGGTTTCACTATCTGCTGCATAGAGCATCGGGGGCTGGTCTCTTTTGGCTTTTTCCGAGAGATATTTCTCATAGCCTCTGACTACCTTTTGTAATTCTGATTGGTTTTGGGGACCTAAAAAGAATCTTGGGGCATCAAGTTGAGTATTCGTAACGCCATCTAAAGATGGATTGTAAAATGGCGCACCAACAAGTTTGTTTTGCATATTTGAAACTAACCTGACAGCCCATATCCTAGAAATCCCATTTATCAGACTCTCAAACTTTGGTTTACCCCCAAAATTCGAATACACCTCATCATAACCTACTACTCCTAATAATCCTCCTTGTATATATTTTGCCATAAACCTTCAATTATTAATCTTTCACCATTAACAATTTTATATCATCCCCAACTGCTTTGCCACATCCTGCTTTACCTTCGTCAGCGGCCTCTTATGTACATCCTTAGCCTTTGCATAGAATCCATACAAAAACCTGATAATATCATTCCTCGTCGCATGTCTGGGGAACAACTTCGTAAACCTGTCTATCAACTGCTCATAAAACGCCTGATTGAAACTCTTGTATTTCCATACCAGTTCCTCCAGCTCATCATTAAAGGTCTTATACAAATCTTCCGTATGAAACAACTTCAGATGGTTATCAAGCAATCCCGCTTCATTACATTTCAGTTTCACATCTAACACATCCGAGTCCTGCCTCAACATATATTTTACCATCGATTCTGGTGTCAGTTCAAACTCAAAGGGGTTCAAGCTCCGATAGTCTTCTGTGTAAAGATTAAACCTTGCCTCATCATCCTCTTTCCATTTATTACAACTCCCGCAACACGGCTGCAAATTATAAAATGAGATACACAAAAACGGATACTCATCCTTTGGCCAGAAATGATCCAGTTCATACCTTCCTTTTGCCGCTCCATCATCCTCGATGTCCACCGTGTTAGTATATTGCGCATTACAATACACGCAGGCCTTGATGCCCAGTTTCTTCACACAGGGTATCATATCTTCCGACCGTATCGTTTTATACCGCATAATTTTCACAATATGGTCGCTGAAAGAAACATCACGCACCTTCTCTCTCCAATTCTTATTTGTTAGCTGTTGCTTGTTGAGATTGGCAAAATATCTTCGATGCCATACTCCAAATTCAGAAGGTTTCAGCAGCACTATTTCATCCAAATGCGTTCTAAGTTTTTCTACATAGTCCGCATAGTATCTCCACAGCGGACAAGTTCCCCTATCTGCTCTAATTTCATTTTCAAAGGCTATTAACCCTTCATTTGGCTTCACAAAGTCCCGCCTTATATGCCTTTCAAACAGATGGTCAGCATAGTATTGTGCCACTTCTTTTACTGTTTCATCAATGAAGATCCTTCTCATGCCTTAGTTCCCATTTGGTTTGTCCTCAAGCATCCGCCTCAGATAGTGGCGTATCACTTCGTCCCCTAAGATGTTCTCTATAAAGTATTCTGCTCTTGCCCTGTTCCAGTATCCTATCTCCTTAAAATCAGATGTCAGATATTTCATCAGCGAGTTGATGGAACTCTGTGCGATGTCACCCAGAAACCCATTCTTGTTCAAGAAGAAACTGTTCACCAATACATCATTGATGTTAGTGCCAAAGGGATTCAAGTCCATTTGGCCGCCGACATCTTCACCTTCTTTAAGAAACAATATCCTGTTTTGGGGTATGTCGGACAGGATAAAGGGCGAATGTGTCACCAGCATCAGATTAATCTTCAGGTGCGTATTCAGGTGCAGTCTGGTGAATGTACTTATCAGTTTATCCACAAACGTCCTCTGCATCTCGGGATGGAAGCAAAGTTCAAGTTCATCCATAATAATGTTGATATGCCTATAATGGATTCTCTTCGACGATACCGACTTGATATTCAGTATATGATAAATCAGCGTTCCAATGGTATATATAAATAATTTCTCACCGGAGCTCAAAGATGTAAAAGGTATGGCTTCTCCATCTGTTTCGTTCCCTTTGTCATCCACTTTCCTCAGCATAATCATCGGACTAAAGAAAGTCGGTGGGAAATTTTCTGTCATTCTTTCCACACTGCCTGCTACCTTCTTTTCTCCCAAAAACTCGAAATAGTCATGCAGTTCAAAAACTTTCTCTTTCGCTTGATCTCCTAGTGATGACTTTTCACACCGTTTTAGGTATTGCTTGGCCAGTCTCAGTTTATAGGTGATGTGTGATGTGTCTTCATCGAGTTTTTCTACTATTTCCTTATAAGTATCTATTAATGGTATAAACTCTTCTTTTCCAATCTTCAACCCTGACTCAGAGAAACAGTATTCCAGTTTTCCACAATCCTTATAGTCATAATACACAGGATATTTTCCAACGATGGAAATGGTCTTATACACCAGATAGGCCCCAGCCATCAGTTGCAGTTCGTCCTCAACGTTCACTTTCACACGATAGTAATCACATATTTTATAGGCGTATGCTTTCTTGTTCTTCAAGGCGGTCTTAAACCATCCTTTTATCATGTCCTCATACACATTGCGTTCCCTCTCTTCACCTTCTTTCTTTGCCAATTTACTCAGTGAGTCTTTTTGCATACCAGTTAACACTTTACGGAATTTCGCTAAAAAGGAGTGTGGATCGTAGTGATAGTCCACCCGCTCCAACTTATAGCCATTGATAAACTGCCAGTTCTTCTCCCTATAATGTTCCAATATGGCGATAGTCCTGCTAATAGCGAAGTTCGTTTCTCGCTGAACGTCCATGTTTCCGTTTCCTCGATAGGGGTTAAAAACCAATGGTACTCTATACCCATCATTTTTATGAAATAGGCTGTCTATCCATGATGTTCCTTGTAGTCCAAAAGCCGGTTCGTTAGCATAGTCACTGGAGAGAAAGGCATTAAACGAGAAGTTAGTAACAATTGTATAGAAGAAGTATTTCATCACCTCTCTTATTTCTAAAGTCTTGGCTCCAGTCACCACCTTATAGTCTTCCCATTCTGCTTTATACGTATCTCCCACGCTATAATTAGCATCGGGTGTCTCTAAGGCCAATGCCTTATCCCTACTCCGCAATATACATATTTCCCCGTCTATTTCATATCTCAGGTCGGCATACAGGCCGCGTACAAATGCAAGTCTTTCTGCTGCGTATGAATAATATAGGTTCTTGGTCAGATAATGGCAGAAGTTGTTAATCATTCTGTAGATGATATCGAGCAGTGACGATTTTCCAGAGCCATTCATTCCTACTATCGACTGCACCGAGATGTTCTTTCCATATAACCTTACCTCCATGATCTTTCCTTCCGTAGTCTTGGCTATTCGCTCGTTGCCAAATTTGTATACGCCTGGTTTCAACACCTTTCGCAACACAGGTATTGTCTCTGGATATAAGGTCAGTGATATAAGCCTAAGCCCAAAGAAATCATCAAGCTTCTCCCGGTTCACTCTTATGTTGATGATTGCATCTCTTTTTTTATCTCCCATAATTCATCATTTATTCTATTCCGCAAATTTACCACAATTTTTCCTATTTACACCAACCTCCCGCCAATTTTTTTCACTTTTTTAATTACTCAAGCTACCTTCTTGTCCGTAAGCATTCAACCAAATACAGGTGTTAATACCTATATACTATATAATGACGAAGCCATGCTCACGGAACATTTTGTCACGATGAGCATCCTGACGCTCACGTTTACAGTGGTATCCACCATCAATCTCTATGCAGACCTTTTCGTTTCGAAGGAACAAATCAGGAAAGAAAGCTGACTTACAACCCACAAAAGCGACTGGCGGGTTACGCTCTACGTTCTGCCTCATACTCCAAGGCAACAACCTATAAGCAACATTCTCACTATGGGTGCGCTTTTCCTTCTGCTCATGAGCCTGTTCAACCTCACTGGCTGTTAACTCTCTGTAAATGCTGTCTATCATTGCTAAAACTTTAAAATATTTCCCTCCCACCTCCGGGGCGTAAGGGCGTCTATCACTAATTTCGTTGCAGGGGTAACGAGGCAAGGCGGGCTTTAGTGCAAGGTTTCGGTCGAAAATACTACCCACAGGTGTGGAGATTTTCGAGACGAACCGTAGGCTTGACCTTGCACATAAGCCAGCCACTCGTACCTTTGCATAGAAATTAGGATAGATGCACAGCCACGCATGAGTTGGGAGTAATCCATATCACTCGCATTCAAAATAAATCGATTTTGTTTGGTGGTTACAATTATTCGTTGTACCTTTGCATCGGAATTGCATCAAGAGCAGTCATCTTCGGATGGACTCGCCAACCGAGCTTTAACTTAGCCACGGTGGTCAGTACGATGCGGAAGATTATTATTCACTTCAAAAACAAAAAGTTATGCAACAGTACATTTATTACACAAAGTATGCCCTGCAGTTTGCAGACATGCAGATTCCCGAGTTAGTAACAGTATTCAATCGTCAGGTCGGTAACACTGGCTGGACTGGTATGCGTGCCTATCACGACCATGCACTCATTGACGAGTTCCAACGACGAGGCATAGATGTCTCAGCCATCTATGACGGTAAGTTCATTTCATTCACAAAGCCCGTCACGTACAATATTACCAATAATATACTCAGCACCATCGTCTGAACCATCTTATATAGAATAATGTGTACTCCACTCCCACCGTCTGCTCTTGGTGGGAATGGAGTACACCTAACAATAATCTGTCAATGAGGAATGGGCTGCCTATTTAATCCAGAACTGAGGCATAGCAGTCTTAAACTCCACGTCAATATAATGGCATTGCTCCTTTATGATTCCCCTGCGGCGAATGGCTGGCTGTAGGCAATACATGTCGAAATCGTCTTTGTTTACATCTTCTGAATGCGTCCATTGGGGGAATAGGAGTTTCATGTAAGCGACAGCTATTCTTTTCACTGCATTGTAATCACGTGCGTCGGCATTCTTGTCATATCCTACAAGTTCGTCAAAAATGAGACCATATACGTTCTGTGTTCTCAATGTATGAAGCACTTCTGAAAAGTACTCTACATTGATAGTCCAACCTTTGTAAAATATTCCCTTATGTACTCGTGGCAGATGCCAGCCCTCTATAAAGCAATGGAAACGGTCAAGCAGCGCGGATTCCCTAAACGACTGGGGCAAAGAATCGAAATATCTGTAATTAAGAGGTCTGCGCTGCTCGTTCAAGGGGATATTACCCATAAGCATCAGTCCACACTCCGACGAGAATTCATTATTGTCAATTGTAGTTTTTCCGCTCTCCAGATAAGACTTCAATGCTGCCTGTATTTCTGCTGGTTCCTGAAAGATGATTGTCTGTATCTCATCGAAGGCTGTAAAATCATGGTTCTTTATGATGCCATTTTGTTGTTTGGATTTATCATAAAAGAGTTTGGCACGAGTCACCTTACCACCACTTACCAGCCACCCATATTTAGATAGATTTCCAAACACGTATGATTTTCCTGTACCTTTTGGTGCAAGCTCTATCACATTCAGTCTTGGCTCAATGAATATAAGCAGTCGAGTTAGAAACTCCAGTTTTTCAGTCATATTGTCAAAGCCATCTGCTTCGTATTCCATAGCAGAAAGAAGAACATCAATCCACTCCTGAATAGTGAATGCCTGTCGGGCACTCCTGAGATAGTCAAGATCTACAGAGCGATAGGGCTTAAACGGTTTGTAATCTACCATTTCAACATGGTTTTTCTTTCCATCCTCATCCGGAAGCACTGAGAGTTTTATGATGCCCCACTTTTCACCATCCACCAGCTCACCTTGATATTGTTTATAAACATACTCAGGAATCTGTCCCTCATTCACCTTGATGCCCAGGTCGGGTATTCCAAACCTTCTCATACCCCTCACCAAGTCAATGTAAATGATGAATCGAGTGAGCAGAGTTATCTCTTCCCCTGCTGACAGTCTGTCCTTCACGTCTGTCTGATGCTGGGGAATAACTGAGTCAAGAAATGCGGTGAGACCTTGCCTGTTTACAGTACCATCTGCTCCTATATACCTTTTTAATATAAAGTCTTTAACGAAAGAAGGAAGGTTTCTCCCAGCAAAGAGACTGTTTGTGGATGTCGGGTCTTTGTAAATCGCCATTTGGGCGAATTGTTCACGGATTTTGTTACTTGTAGTATCATTCATAAGGCTATAGTCCTCCAAATAAATCTTCTTCTTCTACACCTGTTTTCACAGAAATAATATCAGTCTGCTCAAATTCGTTGATTACCAGAGTTACCCTGCTAGTCGTTGCAACCAGATTTAGTTTCTCACTCTCATAGGTATTCCCAGAAACTTTGTGCATTGCGTAGTCCACACCATTGTATCTTACCATTGGTTGGTCTATACTTGACATGCCTTTTATTTGATAGGCCACCACAGGATTGTTGCTCTTCACATGTTTGTCTATGAGAGTAGCAGAGTAAACACTGGCATTCTTTTGTGGCGACACAATGATGATGGGTACAAGAACCTCTTCGGGAGTTGCGCCACCATGTGCACCCTGACCTGTCGGTGTCTTGATGCCTAAAGAATTATAGGTTAGCGAGCAGACTGTCTTACCGTCGTCTGCCACCACATAGTTGCTATCAGCAGGTGCATTGCCTTTTTGCCATTCTCCGCATCTGCCAGCATGGTCACTGTCTATAAAACCAAGATCCAAGCCAATGCCTAACTGTGGCATATAGCTGATACCATGGTCGGAAACAAAAGCTATTTTCTTCCCGTTATATTGTGAGAGCACCGATGACACGGCTTCTTCTACAATAGACAGTTCGTGAATAATATAGTCAGGATAACTTTTCTGGCTATGTGCGTATGTATCCAAGTCGCCAATTTTCTTTAGTTCCCCTTGCGACAACTCCAGCAGCTTCTGCTTGTTGTTTGCCGTGCGTGTAGGAAGATCTGCTGTCGCAACGTACATTTCATTCAAATACACGCCATCGACTTTATGCTTCTCGATGATGCTTGCAATATATGGCAGCCAGTCCACTCCAAGACCATCAACCCAATAATAAATGTCAATGTCATCACGGCTATGAAGGATTGTCTTCACGGTTTTGAAGTTATCACGCCACATGCTAAACGTCGTAGCAGAAGCATTCTTCTCTTTGACTTTCTCCATGAGCTGCGGCAATGATTGGTTGGCAAGTTTAGCCTTCCTATACACATCAAAATAAGTATTGACCCATTGATTTTGCTCGTCAAGATTCAGCCGTAAAGGCATCATATAGTGATACAGACTGGCGAACATGGTTCTGACTGATTCAGCATCAATCTTTTCACCGCCCAACCATTCTGTCATCAGTGTCTTTTCAGACTGTGTGAGAGGCGTCATGTATTTCATGGCGTGATAATATCCTCTCTCTGGGTCTATGGCTATAGCTTTTAGTTTGGCTTTCACCTTTTGCTCTGCCATGTCTGTTATCTGCACCTGATGATGGCCTGCTTCTTTAAGCAACACAAGCCGCTGGCGTAAGGATTGTTCGTTGAACGGCTCTTCGAAAATCAAGGTAGCCAGTTGTGAGAACAGCTCTGGTGTACTGAGGGATGAAAGCCCCATGAGTGTCCTTCCAAGATAAGTTGACGAGCCGTTCTTTTGCAGATAGTAGATTTTGAGCAGCCAACGCGAATAGTCATCATGACATTCAAACCACGCATGTACAAAGTCTTTCTCACTATCTAACGTATAGGCATTGAGCCTTTGGCTGACAAATGCACAAAAATCGAAACCATATACATCGATACTTGATGCAAGTTGTTCCCAAAAAGGCATCTCTGCCTCTTTCTCTTCGATGCCTGGGAACTCTATCCCCAATCCGTCTGTCAGCATCTTATATGCATTGCTGCAAGTAACATACTCAAAAGCATTGTCGGGTTGGGCATGCTGGGCATTGTCGGCAATAGCCTTGGATATACAGATGATGTCATGTTTCACACCTGCTGCAGACTTCCAAAGCCCTATCCATTCACGCATGTTATGGCAGATAGTGAACTTTTCGTCAATGCCCTTTATTCCGTATGTACCATCCCGCGAGACGATAAGGCGGTAACGTTGTCCGTCGCCGTTGCTGTTCAATTCCCATATATGCATGTTGGGGTCATTCTTGAACTTGTTCATCTTGCCCTGCATGCCAATAATCGGCACATAGATGCGCTGATGACCCTGTTGGGCATCTTCAGTGGCATTTATCAGTCTTATGGTCTTCACCAAAGAGTCAAATTCTGCATACCGCTCGTTATCATAGAAGCGGGCCACTTCAGAGAATGGTGCAATAACAAAGTCGTTAGCGGGAAGACTCATCACATACTCCTCAAAGCGGTCGGCCAGTTGTGAGTAAGTCAATAACAGATCGTCCTGTCCTTCTGGTAGCCACCCTTCAATGCTCTGTACAAAAACGCCCAAATTCTGGCATGCACCCGTAAAAGCATAGAAGTCGGTAAAATCCTCAAATAGAACAAAACGCATCGGATAGCGATCGCGTAATGCACTCTCTGCACCAGTCCAATGCTTATCCGTATCAATGGCCTGGCATAGTTCCTCTAAGGTGTTGAATGTTGTGTACATCTTCCTATCTGTTTATCTGGTCGAGCAGCCATTCACTATTTGTATTGCAAAGCATCAGCAGTAGTTGCTTGGCTTCGTTAAGTGTCTCTATGCGTGAAATTCTTGCCTTTGCTTTGTCACGCTTTTGATTGAGTACATCGGAGGTTGGTCGTTCTTCTGTTGGCTCTGCTGCCATTGTGCCTGTTGCCCCGGTCCATGTCGTCTGTTGTTCTGGCGGTGGCAGCGTCTGTTCCAGTCGCCAGTTCTTTGCTGCCGTTACCACCTCTTCTTCTGTCCAATAGCCTACCGTGCTCTCCAAATGCCCTGCTATATATTGGCGGACATCCTCTATCTCTTCTTCTTTTATATTCACGCGGTCTATCTGCATCAGAAATGCCTTGAAGCCCTCGCTGAAAGCTGTATCAACATTGAGCACATTCTTCATTTCCATGCGCTGCTCTCCAATCAGTTCCAGCGTTTCCTTCACCAGTGCAGGGTTTCGCAATTCTCGCTCTTCGCAGATGCGCACAATATTGTCAGCCAGCCGCTTCATGTCATCATTTACAGTAACGATAACGGGCAAATGGGAAAACGCCGAAGATGGAGCATACTTGATAGTCCAAAGTGGATTGTTCTTCTTGACAAGGAAGTCACCAGTGATGGCGAAACGGGCATCCTTCAGACTTGTCACGTCGCTGTAGGAACTGCCTTTGCCGCCGAGACCAAAGAGTGATATTAATTCCTTGCATAGTTTCCCTTCTTCTGGTGTCTGGAATTTAAAGTTCAGTTTGCTGTTCGACTTACCCTCATCCCAAACTTTGAACAACCATACCACATCGTCAATTAGTGCATTTGCATCGCGTGGTTTACCTTGCGGGTCGAAAATCTTATTTACCCACGGGCGAAGGGCAAAAGCCAATGTCCCCATCGTGGCAAAGCTGCCATAGAAGCCAAAAGGTGGTTCGGTGAGGACAGAGAATTTTTCGTCGAAATTGAAGAGTACAGTTTTGTCTGCATACTTGATTATTTTCTGCACCCGGTCATAAGCCATTTTGAATGGATGGTTCTCTGGGGTATCGCTGCGCCACTCCATGTTGTCATCTAAACAATCTTGCAACAAGTATTGAACAGGTTTCATTTGGTTGTTCAGATTGGCGAACTCGCTCTTCGACGTCGCAAAGAGAAATGTGCGCACCATTTCTTTCGAGTTCTGTTGCTTCCAGAACGTAGAGTTCGCCCTTTGTCTCAGCAGTTCGTGAGCATCAGGAGCATAAGGGAATATGGCGGGCGATACGGCAGAGTTGACTATGCTCGACAGATGCCTTACATTGATGGGTTGTCGCTCCATGCCATTTATAAATATAGTGGCATTACCTCGCTGTACGGCTTCCATCCATTCCTTTATCACGCCAATAGCTCGTTCGCGGTGCACTTTCTGCTGTTCCAGGAAACCATGATTACTGGAGCAGGCATATTGAGCCTGATATTCAATGAAGAGGTCGTATTTCTCCTTGGTCATCGTCTCATCAAACACGATGAACACGATGTTCTTCAAATCATTATCGGTCTCATCAGCAGCGCATTTGGTGGCAAACTCGTAGAGAACTGTTCGTTCACTGTTGTTTCGGGACAACAGCAAGGCAAAGAACAAACTGCTCTTTTGGGCTTCCTTCTTGCCGTTCTTAATCTGGCTGCGTAGCGACGAATCGTTTTGCACATCGCTGTAGAACTTGAACGCATAGGGACGTATGACCTTCTGCATGAATTTCTTCTCAAACAGCGTAGCACCCGTATCTGCGAAATTCAGAATCTGGTGCGTGAAACGGAAATCCACATTACGCATTTTCGTCTTCTGCTCCTCAATCTCGCCAGAGGGCATAGCAGAGAATTGTACAGAATAGATGCCTCCCGGTGCTCGCTGAATGACGCTTTCATCATTGAACCATTTCAGCGCAGCATCTACCTCGTCGGCATACTGCGACCCGGCAAAAAGCCAGTGTATGTTTTGCTCCGAAGGTGTAACCAATCCGTTGTTGTTGTCGCCCGACACATTATTGAAGGCATTGAGTAGCAACACGCCTTTGAAGATGGCAAAGTAAGCATCGCTCTGTTGGCGCACCTGTTCCAGATGGTTGTTGAAACATTGCGTCACCGGCCCATAGTTGGTGATGTCATCGGTAAACACTTTCAGCACATAATCCCAAAGAAAGTCTGCCGTAATGGTGTCACCGTTGAAGAAGTGCTCCTTACTGTCAAGGAAGTCTCTTATGGCTTCGTTTTGTCCCAAAAACTCAAATACGCTTCGGCTCGACGAACCCACCACCGTAGCATAATGCGTGGCGAGATTGGCTGTGCCAGGGTGTAGAGGAAACAGGTTGTATAGATCTTCACGTGTCTGCTGGGGGTCGTTACTTGTGGCTATGAAACTCTCCATCAGCTCTGGGTTCTGTTCATAGAACCGACGACACATTTCGCTATGTCTGTCCTTATCGACCACTTCAAACTTGCGCGACATGATTTTGAAGGCCGACACCGACTCCATGTTGTATTTCATGCGATGATAGCGGCCATCGGTCTGTTTCAGTTGTTCCTTGTCTATGCCATTGAACGCTGTGGGATGGGATATGAGGAATATATACGAATCCACGCCATCGGCCATAAACCTTTCGGCCACATCCTGCAACTCTTTTAGCACTGGTACGCCTATGGCATCGGTCATCACGTCTGTAAATTCATCCCACACGATAAGCATACCGTCATACTGACCCAGTTCGCGGAGCTCCTCCTGCACCTCCATCAGCCACTGTTTCAACTTGTCGTTGCTCATACGCACCTCAAAGCCAATATCGCGCAGAGTGTCGCTAATGCGGTGGTAAGTGCCAATGTCACCTCCCTTTGTAGTAAGAGCACTGATCAGTTGCTCGGGCGTAGAAGCGACAGACGAAAGTGCTGGGTATGATGCTATCCAGCCTGCCCATGTCTCTGGTGTTCTGCGTATCTGCTCCACATAGCTCTCGAAGTCTGTAGGCACATGGATGTCTATCTTCTTTGATGCCAGCGTGGAAGTGACAGCTTTCTGTAACACCAAAGCCAAATCTGACGGGTGGGTCATGGCACTCAGACCATAGACTTTCACAGTCAGCAGGCGTTTGCTCTCGCGAAGCTTGTAGATGGCATTGCGCAAAGTATCGAACTTCTCATCTCCATACTCATAGTCCACCCAACTCCGTATGTCATCAGCAGGGTCGCCTAGCAGATGACTCAATACGGCCACGGCATGGCTCTTACCTGTGCCGTATGTGCCATTAATCCAAAACGACTTGTGGTAGTCTATGTCGTTGCCGCGAACCGATTTAAGCACCGTGGCCAACACCTTATTGAACTGCTCGTTAGGAATAAACGATGTCCATTCACCATCTTTCTCGTCTGCTAACACGTAAGCGGCCTTGCCACCACGGAGCTTTATAATGTCATCATATCTTGTTGCCATAGGTTTCAACTATTTAGGTATCTTTCTTTTATACGTTCTTTTATATATTCTCTATTTTCGCTACTTTGCAAAAGATTCCATAAGTCATCGTCAAGTTTCGCATAAAGAAGGTTCTCTCTAAGGTATTTAGCCGATGGCGTATTTGATTTCATTGGTGGTCTTTGATCATCTTTCCAAATCAGATGGTAGAATTGTGAACTGTCAAGATGGAAGAAAGGCCTGATAAAGAATTGAGAATTCAAAAATCTCTTTTGTTCTATCCCATTATGATGGCAATATAGTGCTCCAAAAACGGCTTGGATAAAAACGTTGGAAAACAGTATCTTATTCTCTTCTAATTGACCGTTACCAATTGCTTCAATGATAGAATACATTAGCAAGGGTTTGGAAATAGCCGTCTTTCCTTGCCTACTACCCATTTTTACAGATAGAATCATATCGCAATATGAAGATAGGAGCATGTCCATAATTGCCATTATTATAAAGCCAACAATTCTAATACCTTTTGGGGTGTCAAGTCCTCCCTTATTGTAATATGGTCTAAGCCCATATTCAATTCGGCTATTAAGACCCTATTAGCATCAGAACTTAATGCTCTAAGTTTTTTTAGAAAATCCATTTTTGATGTCCGAAATTCTTTATACACGCCGTGCTCTTCACTTTCTTTGTAGAAGTCTGACACCCGCATCATGCTTATCTCATGATGGCGACCGAAACGATAAATAGAATATGCAACGGCCTCAATACTTATATCATCGTAAGCATCACGTTTCAACCCCTCTTTACCTATAGTGATACCTTGGAGCATGTCTTCACCTACTGGGCTTTTCTTAGCCATATCAATAAATGCCGTAGCTGCGTTCTCAACGGTAGAAAGTGATCCGGTAAAGCCTTGATTGGCAATTTCCTCTTTTATAACCTTTTTATTGTAAGTCTGACCAACGGATATGTTTGAACAGAACCAATTCACAATAAATGAGTTGTAGGATAGATTTACAAACGCAACTTCCCAGAATAATGAAGGATTGTCCTCGTAAATGGTTTTCATTGTTTTCCCAAGTGAAGTAATATGGTTCTTCGTGTCTGTTATCTCCGCATCACGAAGCCAAGCCTTAATTGCGTCCACCTGAGCTGTTCCTAAACTGTTATCATTCCAAAACTCTTCAGTATTCCTAAAATACTCTTCTATCCATTCGTCTCGAAGGCCAAAAGTTTTGTAACCTTGAACTTTTGTGTTCAGTTTTCTTTCTGTGTCTGTAATCATGCGTGTACAATCTGCTGCTATACATCCCCTGTCATGCGTGTTGAAACACTTATGGCAGTGGATACATTTTGATTTGTTAATACTTACATTTGGTAATATTGAAAGTGCACCAGTTGGGCAATCAACCTCGCACACTTCGCAATTGATACAATACGCTGTTTTGTAAATAAGCCGACGTAAAAGAAACGTCAAATCAGGACTTGGCGTTCCATAAACATTCAGTCTTTGAATGTTTCCAATGACATGAATGTCAAAAGGGTATGTCGAATTCTTGAAATTCAAGACACCCTCATAGCCATCTTTTTTCTCTTTAATTGTATATTTACAGAGTGCCGGTAGCCAGATTGATAATGATAACCTTCCGTCTGCTATTTCAGCAGAGAAATTCTGAGAAGTCACTTCGCTTTTAATAACGACTTTAGGGATGGTTTGGTTTCTGTTCCCTAAAGGTTTAAGTTTCCACTTCCGGTCATTAAGATATGCTTCAACATTTGCTATTTTGACTTGTGAAGAGAACTCTTTAAGTTTTTCTACAAAAGGATTCAATTCCTTCTTATAGTCCTTGTTGACTATCATGTCATCCCAGGCTGTGGAGAATGGACAGATAAGGCAACCAACTCTTGCTTTACCTAATCGATAAGCAGGATTTATGGGTAAATTATATCGGAATAGGTATAAGAAGATTTCAATTGCGTTCCATTTGAGGATAGGATGGGCATTGAAAACAAAAGTGTGCTTTCCTTTACCAACTCTCTGATAGCTATCTCTTCTTACTGACTCTTCTGCTCTCACTCCGTCAAATGCAAGAACGTGGGCTTGCTTATTGCCCTCAACTTTCAGCATCCTATACAGCGGAGCTGTTTTCATGACCGAGCAACACCAACGATGAGTGTCGCTTGGAGTACCTATCTTGTCCCAGTAATTGAGTACGGACTCATGGTTGCGGGCAAGATGAAAGCGGAGTGATGGGAATCGCTCATGGTAGAAGCGTTGCACTTCTTCATATAGCTTTAGTGATGGCGGCAGCTCATAGCCTGTATCACTGTAGATGACCTCAAAGTCGGTGCTGGGAATGGCACGGGTACAAAGATCAAGCACCACTTGCGAATCTTTACCGCCAGAGAATGAGGCAATGAATCGGTCTATCTTCGTTGTGAGAAGTACTCGTTTACCCTCAGCAGTAGCAGTTTCAAGCGGCATGATGTCAAAACTGTCGCAGTCCTGCTTCACCACGGCCATCTTCTGCTTTGTCTTCTTTTCCGCTTTGGTGGCCATGGCTTCAAAATCGAGTCTGTTGGCATCGGCTTTCTCGTAGGTCTTGTTCACACGGGCATATTCCGTATATACATCACGGATGAACTCTATTGCCTCGTTTTCCAATACAAACATCAAGTCAGAAGTTCTTGCCAGCATCTTCTCCATATCCACAGGAACCAATGCCTGTGGTTTCACATCCTTCTCGAATTCAAGCGATGGCGCATTGTAGATGTTGGCACCCTTCGCATCGAACAGATGTTGGCCCCGATACCAGTATTGTTTATTGACGGCCCACATCAATGGCTCATTACACTTAGGATATTCCCATCCCAACTTGTCTAACCCCAACAAATCCAATTCCTCATAGAACACAGGTCGGGGCGATACACCAAGCGTACCGTCCATGATACGAGTATGCAGCAACACACCGCCCGTTTCTTTGTCCCAAGTTATCTTATACATTCTTACATTTGCCTGCTCTAAATCCTAACATATGCAAAAGGAAAAAGACACAAAAATGGCGTGAAGTCATCCTTATGCACTTAACCTGAGGGGCAGACGTCGGAATCTTGGGACCCCTTGACCACATATAAGAATGCAACACGCCAAAGCGTGTGCAAAGCTAAGATGTGGTCGCGAGGTCGCCATTCCTGGCCTTCCTCTGCTCTATGAACGAACTATCCCCTAATCAATTTCCGACGTCTTTCGGTTAAGTGCGTATCAATAAGCAATGCATCATCAGTCCGGATTTCTCCCCGAACTGACTGCAAAGATACAAATTAAATTTGTAAAATGGCTCCCCATTATAAAAAAGATGGTAAAAAAGAAGGAAGAAGAGACAAAAAAGCATGGAATATGTCGATTTTTGTGTAATTTTGCAGGCAATATTAATATCGCATCAGCTATGGATAAGGAAAAAGAAGTATTAACAAGGAATACTGATTCCGACTATGAGCGCTTGAAAGTTTGGAAGGATAATCCAAAACTTGATGACTACTTGTCAGAGAAACATTGGAATCATCAGGTCAATGAACTGCTTTACGCATATCTTAAGTCACGTTATAGTGGTAATGAAGTTGGTGTCTATATTAACATGGGACTTTTGTCTTATCAAGAAGGGCAAGACTATAATCAGATTTACGGAGTGATGTTCAACGAAGCATATTGTTTTTGTAGCTATGTACTGACAACACCTGTTCCATATACGAAAATTGCCTTTTTGGAAAGAAAAGCTAAAACATTGTGCTCTATAGAATCTGCAGCACCTCTTATCTCGTATAACATATTGGTGATGACCGGCCTTATCCTTTGCTTTGCCAACGACCACAATGATGATGTAGGCAGGTTCTTAAACTATCTCTCCATTCATAACAGTACTCATTGTTTCGGTGATAAATTTCATCATTTTGAAGATTACTGCAAGATAGGGCTGATTTGCGTAGCAGGTATTATGGCAGACGGACAACTTCAACCTCCTGGGAAGCTACGTCCGGGGTATGACTACAAAAGTCGGGACGAGTATCTTCGCAAAACCATTATTGAATATAAGTGTATTGCGGAAGAAATGGAAAAGAACCGAAAAGAGACAAATACAAGAAAAGCAAGAAAAAAAGATGGCTATGGATGATAAGTTTAACGACATTCTTAACAAGTTGGCTGAGCAAACTGAAATAATCAGGAGAATAGAACATCACTCGAATGCCGCCCACCACCAACAAAGGAGGTCGGATTCTTGGGAGAGTATTATGAGGTATGTTGATGTCCCGATTTCCATACCAAACAGGAATGAAGATGAAACTGGTAATAAAAAGATCGGAGCGCCTAAAAAGCCATTTAAAAACTTTGTAGTTGGAAAGGATGAGGAAGAGAAAAACAAAGTAATGGAAATAATAAGGAATAACATCATCAGCAATGACGCTAAACAATCTGCTTTACTCATTTGTGCAGCCATTGAGGCCGGCAAACTGTTATGCCACGTCTCAGCGCCAAGTATTAAGAGGGAGTATGACGTAAATGCAAATTCAATAAAACCTTACCTTACAAAATTCAAAAGCGCGAAAGAAGGTAAGAATCCTCCTCCTTTCACAGAGACGGAACTTGCACCTTACAAATCTCTTTTTAACTGACAATAATAAGTCAAAAGTGCATAGATAAATAGCGATAAATACACAGTAATGATAGCGTGTATTTATCGCTATTCCCTTTATTTGCTCATCAACCATAAACACTGTACCTTTGCATTACCTACGACGGGGAAGGGCCAAGCGGAGCACAGTTGCACGAAGGCGTCTCACTTCCAAAAGTTGTGGGTAGGGGAACCTGCAGAGACCAGACATCCCCCCGAACCATAAATATAATGTTATTTAAACATCTTGACTCAAAGGTGGCAGGTTCAAGAGAACACGAAAACGAACCTCGCCTCGTCGGACAAATCCTGTCCGAGCGCTTAGCAAGTGGCAACGACGCTTTTGCGCTTGCCTATCGTTGTCAACACTTTAATTCTGGAAAGGAGGTGGTGGCGTCATGAACAAGAATCGACTGTTATGCATCAATCTGGACATCCTTCTTCAGACTGACAGCCTGCTGAGAGACAGGAAGCGTTATCTCGGCTTGCTGAGGCGCAAACTGCCGAGTGAGGGTAATACCTACGGCGACCAGTACGAGTTCGAAGAAATGAAAGTTCCGTTGACGGTTTGCCACCGGAATGTACATCTCTTTATAGGCCAGTACGTCACACTCACTTGTCGTCCTAACGGCTCGTTGAGACTAAACTTCAAGAATTTGAAGATAGATACCGACTTTTGCGTAGAAACCTATTGTCTCGAAGTGGCGAACGAGATTCGAATGGCTCTAAAAGACCTTATAGAGAATTAAGTAACCTATATGATATTTGGCGAGTCTGTGGCGGACTCGCCAAATGATTGTAACCATCCTTTCATATAGAACGAATGATTTCCAAACCACTATGCTCTTTGATGAATGCGAGTATTATAACATTTACCAACTGACGGTTATTGAGTTTCACATTCGACTTGGACTTAACTCGTTCAATCTCATGTTTCACTTCTTTCAATAAACAAACACACTCACCATGCTCTGATACATTTTTGGACTCGTCAAGAGCTGCCATTATTTAGCATCCGTTGGGGCTTCTCTTATTGGGAAATTCCTCACTGGTTTGCTATGGTCGTTCGTTCCACCTTCCAATAGTTTGGTTCCAAACGATTCTTAATCAAGGATCCTGTATTTGAAGACAAGATTAGATGAGAATTTAGACGAGCTTAGACGAAAATTAAGAGCGATTTAAGAGGGAAATTAAGAGCGATTTAAGAGGGAAATTAAGAGCGATTTAAGAGGGAATCTTCTGAATCCCCTTTGTTTAGGGCATTTTTCAATAAGAAAGTTTACGTGGTGTTACGCGAGATTTAAGCGAGATTTTAGTGAACACTATCCAATTGGCGAGTCTGTAACGATGCAAAGTCGCCTAAAATTGAGAACAGGAAAATCGCTTTTACAGATGTTTGTATTTTCTTTTGGGGCGACAGTCATATTTGTTGATTTTTGATTCTTTTCCTCCATATTTGCCGTTTCTAATCAAAATATCTCATAGGGTGGAATTGCTTTATCATCCCATATCGGGGAAAGAGAAATACTCCATTATTTATTAATAAGAATGTAATTTTCATATAAAACTAAAGTAAAAATATAGAAAAACGCATATTTTTTAACCATACATTTGGTTATTTTATAAAAATATTATATCTTTGCAGTTGAAATATTTAATGTATTATAAGATATGGATATAGAAACAAGGAGCAAAATCAACTCATTGCTAATGAATATACACCCAGGAGGACTTCTCTTTTCCGAAAGGCTAAAGAAACAGGGATATTCTGATCAGTTGATGAAGCAATACCGTAAATCCGGCTGGCTGACATCCTTGTCAAAGGGTGTTATGTATCGTAGTGGAGATTCTTTATCAGCATTGACTGCTTTGGCAAGTTGTCAAGAACAAACCAGCAAGCAGTATCGTGTAGCTGCCCACTCTGCTCTTGAACTCTCTGGCTACTATCACTTCGTACCTATGGGCAAACCAAAACTGATGGTTGCCAGTAATGAGCCGAGAACACCTCAATGGGCTAAAAGCGATTTATTTGATATGACGATAGAGTTTTTTACGACATCGGCATTCGGTTTAATCCAAGAGCAAACAATAAAGCAAAACAATTATGCCTTGCAAGCATCCATACCTGAACTGGCTTTCATGGAATGTCTTCTGTTGGCTCCCAAAAGATATAGCTATATGGATTTATATTACATTATGGAACAGCTGACCGCACTTCGTCCAGCCATAGTTCAGCAATTGCTAGAGGCTACAAACAGTTTGACAGTCAAAAGATTGTTCCTTTATATGGCAGAAAAAGCTAATTACCCTTGGTTTAAAGCTATTGAGCTTGACCGTATAAACCTTGGCACTTCCAAAATACAGTTATGCAAAGGAGGGGTATATGTTTCAAAATACAAAATAACAATTCCAAGAGAATTAGCAGAATATGAATAATCAAAACATACAAACAAGCGTATATGCACAGAAGGTTGACCTTCTGTTGCGTCTGTTACCTCTGGTCATGGAAGAGAAAGTGTTTGCAATACATGGAGGTACAGCTATAAATCTCTTCCTTAGAAATCTGCCCAGATATTCAGTTGACATTGACCTCACATATATCCCATTGGCTGACCGTAAGAAAAGTATAGATGACATCAACTTCCACCTGAAATCCATCAGCGAGAAAGCCCGTAAGGCATTCCCTGGAATGCACATCATTCCTAACTACTCCACATGCAAGTTGTTGTGCGAATACCGTGGCAAACAAGTAAAAGTAGAGGTCAACCAAACAAAAAGAGGTATTGTTGGTGGCGAATTGATGCATCTTCCATTATGTGAAAAGGCACAGGATGAGTTCCAAGTATATTGTATTGCTGACATAGTTCCTATTTCACTACTCTATGGTGGCAAGGTTGCTGCCGCACTCTCTCGTCAGCACCCTCGTGACCTGTTCGATGTGAAGTATATGACAGTTCCTTTGAAGGACTGCCGAGAAGGTCTCATTTTCTGCTTGCTTGGCAGCGACCGCCCTATACATGAGTCGTTTGCTCCTACTCTTATTGATCAACGAGAGGCTCTTGCCAATCAGTTTGTCGGAATGACAGAGACTCCATTTACATACGAGGAGTTTGAAGAGACTCGCAATAGACTCATTGCTAACGTAAATAGCCTAATGACGGATGCAGACCGCCGATTCCTTGTTAGCTTCGAATATGGTAAGCCTGAATGGGATAACTATGAGTTCGCACATTTCAAGGACTACCCATCTGTCAAATGGAAGCTTCTCAATCTACAAAAACTGGCAGAACAGAACCCTGCAAAAATGAAAGTAGAGGCAGAGAAACTGAAAGATTTGCTTTATTAAAAAGACAAATAAAACGCATTTGTATGATAAATCCAGAAATTCGTAGGTTGCACATGCTCAAGAGAGCGCATGCAAAATCCAAGGTTAAGAAAATAAAAAAGAAGGTGAATGCAGGAAAAACATCTTTTGATGTTCAGTATGAGCATGGCCCTTGCTTAATATGTGGAAATACGGATGCGTCAAAAACAAATTCACACATAGTTCCAAGTTTTTTAGTATCTATGTATGACAGTTACGATAATTCTGGAAAACGAGGGAGAGATTTGCAAATATCTATTACAGATATTGGCAGGTCAACATATGTAGGTGCAATACCAAGTACAAAATACGAGGAAATTTTTAATGAGGACAGCCTTAATGATGAGAAGCGTATTGAGGAATTGAAAAATAATCCAGATGCAATAGATTACGTATTTTGTCCTACATGTGAAAAACTGTTAGCTGATCTATTAGAATCTCCATATGCTGACGCATTAAAGCAAAATAAAGGAATTAATAGTGCTATAGCATATTATTTCTGGATTTCTGTTATTTGGAGGATGAATTCTTGTCGTAAGAACTTTGGATTCCAACTTGACAAATCAAAATCTAAAGCACTTCATGAAATGCTATTATCATACCTCGACAATAATGGCCAACTCAACGAACGAAACAAACCAAATCCAGATA
>JAEEGH010006506.1_pt1 | contig 28606 bp, 25 predicted proteins | sample 9134181 | NCBI WGS metagenome assembly JAEEGH01 (sample SAMN16246544, study PRJNA631951) | gut metagenome | biome: gut microbiome; feature: rumen; material: DP-attached | host: Bos | place: Iran: Karaj | collected 2018-10 | reverse complement strand
CAAGGCTTTCGGCTGGGAAGATACAATGCCTAGATTCGCCCATTTATCCCTCCTCCTTAAGCCTGTAGGTAACGGGAAGCTCAGCAAGAGGGACGGAGACAAGATGGGATTCCCCGTTTTCCCTCTGAAATGGGTCAATCCCGAAGGAGAAGTATCCCGCGGCTACCGCGAGGACGGCTATTTCCCCGAGGCCTTCGTCAACATGCTGGCCATGCTTGGATGGAACCCAGGCAACGACAGGGAAATGTTCACAATGGAAGAACTGATAGGCGCATTCTCACTTGACAAGGTACAGAAAGCCGGAGCGAAGTTCAATCCCGAGAAAGCCCACTGGTACAACAGGGAATACCTTAGACTGAAGACTGACGAGGAACTTACGGACCTGCTGGTACCGATACTTGAGGAGCACGGGATCAACGTGGTCGACTGCCCCAAATGCGCCCTGACCGCAGGTGCGGAGTTCAATGCCGCAGGCGGCGACCTCAGCAAGCATATATTCACAAGGGACTATGTCCGCAGTGTCGTCGCCTTCACCAAGGAAAGGGCTACGTTCGTAAAGGACTTCTGGGACATAGCATCCTACCTGTTCGTTTCCCCTGAAGACTTTGAACCGTTCGGCATCTCCAGGTCGGCAGCCACGGAAGGCGCTCCCAGGCCGGTCGATCCAAGGGCGAAGGTCTATGACGACTCGCTGACAGCTCCGTTCCTTGCCAAGGACGTCGACAAATTCTGGAAGCCCGAGATCGTGGAGATGGTCGAAAAGGTAGGGGCATTCGTCAAGGGATATGACGGCACATGGTCCGTCGAATGCGTCGAAGCAGCCCTCGAGGAGTTCATCAAGGGTAACGAATGGCCGATGGGCAAAGTCATGAATGCGACCCGCCTGGCCCTCGCCGGCTCGGCCAGCGGTCTGGGAATAGCGGACATCGTAGCCCGTATAGGCAAAAAAGAAACCTCAGCCCGCATCGCTTACGCAATCGACAGGCTGAGGCATTAATACTTCAAATCAGACTCTTACAGTTTCCTGATCCAGATATTCCGGTAGCTGATTGCCGGGCTGGGATCGCCGTGGCTCTGGAGAAGGATAGGTCCATCTCCATGCTCCTGGACCTTCGGGAAACCGATGTACTCGGTGGTTCCGAGGATCTCCGTGTTGTTCTGGACGACTACACCGTTATGGATAACGGTCACGCGGGGACGATAGAGATATGTTCCGTCTGCCTTGAATACGGGTGCAGTGTAGATGATGTCATAGACATTCCACTCACCCGGCGCCCTCATAGCGTTTACGAGCGGAGGGGTCTGCTTGTAGACAGATCCGGCCTGGCCGTTGACATAGGTCTCGTTCCCGAAGCTGTCGAGAACCTGGATCTCGTACTTGCCCTGCATGTACACACCGCTGTTTCCACGCGACTGGCTCTTGAAATTCTCAGGCATCGGGGGTATGCACCACTCGATGTGCAGCTGGTAGCTTCCGAATGATTCCTTCGTACGGATGTCACCGGCCCTCTTGTTTACGGTAACGATACCGTCATGTACGTTCCAGTTGGCAGGGGAACCGTCACGGGCGCTCTCCCATGCCGAGAGATCCTTTCCGTCAAAAAGGATGATAGCGTCTGAAGGAGCTGAAGAGGTGGCCTGGTCACCGGGGGTGACGATAGCAGGCTGAGGGGTCCAGTACTCGGACATCCCGGGCCTCATCGGTTCTTGTTTGGGATACTCTTTCGCCTCCTGTGCAAAGGCAGAGAAGGACACAGCCATAAGGACGGCTGCTGCAAAAAGATGAGAAAATGATTTGGACATTTTACACGAATTTATAGTAAACAATTAAAGTGGTTTTAATAACTATTGACCTGTGTCAATTACGACCTTGATCGTTATCCAGTCGGTCTGGATAGTACCGAAACCGTACTTGACTTTTGCCTTGATGAAGATATTGAAGCTCTCGGTCAGGCCGACAGTCGTGAACTTGCACATAAGGAACCCGTTCCTGTTCGCCGGCAGTGAAACCCCTATTCCGGACTCAGGATCGTTGGCCACAGTGCTTCCCGGCTTTGTCTGGACGAGGGTGACACTGTTCTTGGGGAGGGGCTGCCTCTTCCCGTTCAGGTCACACTCGGCATTGGCGATGTCGAATGTGATCTCCACAGGTCCGTAGTAATCCCAATAGGTTGGGTAATCATTGAAATTCCGCCCTCTCCAATCGTAGAGGATCACAAGGGAGTCGACGGGAATATAAGAACCCTCTTCCCCGAAATCCACATCATAGATGAAGTGATATTTACTCTCAGATGAAGCCTCCGCTTCTGTTTCAGCCTCTGATTCTGTCTCCGTATCAGCTGCTACCTCTGCCGTTGCCGTATCATCCGACCCTTCATCCGTTACGGTCCCAGGTTCCTCTGCGGCATCCGATCCTGCCTCAGATTCAGATTCAGCTTCAGTTTCAGTTTCATCTCCGGTTACGGCCTCTACTTCAGCCTCCGACCCTTCATCCGACGGCTCCGCCGCGATTTCTCCCGAAGACCTTACAGTAACGGTGCAGATTCCACTCGTAACCCCTCCGGCTGACGCCGTGATCAACGCAGTACCTGCCTTGTGGACCTGAACCCTTCCCTCCGAAACCGTTGCGACGGAAGGATCGCTGCTGATCCATTTGATTGCAGAATAATCCGCGATCGATGGCACTACGGTAGCGACCAGGGTCGTCGTCTCCCCCATCGCCAGGGATATCGAGGTTTCACTCAGACCGACGGAGGTCACGTCAATGCCCTTTTCGCAACCGGGCAAAAGCACCAGGGCGAGGAGTGCACTCAACAATAAACGGGTAATACAGAATCCTTTATGAGCCATTTCGAACATACTGTCTTGAGCCACTGTCATGGCATATACGGTTAAAAATACGAAAAAATAATAAAAATCAATGCAAGGTTTCACAGGTATTGGATTTAGTAATTAGGAAGAAGACGTATAAATTGATTATGAAAAATTGCCTGTTACTTACGGTGCTCGCCGCTTTCTGCCTGGTTTCATGCGGAAAGGATGTGCCTGTGGTCATCCCTGAAAGGAACGACATAGTACTCACCAGGTCGGAGGCCGAGGTTGTCTCCGCGGGAACTGATTTCTCATTCGACCTGTTCCGGGAAGTATCCTCCAGGAACGGATACCGCAATATCTTCATCTCCCCGCTCAGCGCCCATATCGCAACCAGCATGCTGGCGAATGGCGCCTCAGGAGAAACATATTCCCAGATTGTCAACACCCTCGGATACGATGGTTTCAGCATAGATGACGTAAACTCCACTTACAAGGCCCTTGTCAACGGACTGCTGAAAGTAGATACATCGACAAGACTCGAAATCGCCAATGCCATGTGGGTGGACAACAAATTCCCCGTAAGCCAAACCTTTTCCAGGGCAATGTCGGATGATTATGACGCATACGTCAAGAATCTGGACTTCGGATCAAGGGATGCTGTCAAGACCATCAACAAATGGTGCTCGGACAAAACGGAAAAGATGATTCCCGATTTTCTCAAGGAACTCACTCCCAACGATATAATGATTTTGATGAACGCCCTTTACTTCAACGGCAAATGGGCGCAGCAATTCGAACCTGACCAAACATACAAAGCTACCTTCCATGCCCCCGGCAAGGATGTCCAGAAGGATTTCATGCATCTGACAAAAGAATTCATTTATGCCGAAACTGAAGACGGCAAGATCCGGATGTGCGAACTTCCTTACGGCAACGGAGCGTTCGTGATGGACGTGATCCTCCCCTACAACGACTTGAATTTCAAGGAATTCGTCAATGGGATGACGGGGGCGGAATGGAAGGAGATGTTTACCTACAGGGGGCGTCACAAGATTGTCCTGAGCCTGCCGAAGTTCAAGATGGAAGCGGAATATGACCTGAAGGACGCCCTAATGTCGATGGGAATGGAGCTTCCATACATCAAAGGTAAAGCCGACCTGACGAAGATGTGTTCAAATGATTCCTGGCAGCTCTGGGTGGACAGGACCATCCAGAAGGCCGTCATAGAAGTCGATGAGAGCGGAAGCAAGGCCGCGGCGGTCACTGCCCATGTCATCAAAGGAGAAACATCCCCGGGGCCTCAGGAGGTAATACAATTCAATTGCGACCATCCCTTCATGTTCATCATCAGGGAGACCACCTCAGGTGCGCTCCTCTTCATGGGAGTCTTCACTGACTGAAAGGATCCTACCTTCTCTTCAAGGCCTTCTTCAGGGTAGGGAGTACATATTCAGTATATCTTACCATGCCGAGATCGGTGAAGTGCACACCGTCGACGGTAGCTTCCCCGTCCGTTCCCAGCATCCTGTCTCCCTTGATGTAGTAGATTCTCTTCTCCCCCGCCTTTTTCAGCTTTTCGTACACGGCCTTCATAGAGGCGTTGCGTGCAGCCACGTCCGCTGCCCGAACCTTGTCGAACACCAGATGGGGATAGTTCGGGTTCTCTATGAATACGACCGGGACATCTGGATGGGCGTCACGTATGATCCTGAAGAACCGTTCCTCCCTCTCGTCAATAAGTTCATGCTCACAGTTAGGGACATTGTCCAGGACGAACAATGACGGATCCTTGACCTGTGCCATGAGCTCTGCAATCTCGTAATCCAGTCTCGCATTGCCGCTGAATCCAAGGTTTACGACTTCCCTGTCGAGTTCGCGGGAAATGATGTTCGTAAAGGCCATTCCGGGACGGTTGGCGCAGCCCCCCTGAAGGATGCTGGTACCGTACATGACTATCGGGGAGCCTTTTTTCGGACTGTCGATCGCAGGTCCCTCTATCACGGAGCCTTCATCGACGCCTATCTCGACCTTCTTGACGCCTTCGTAAAGGGACAGGTAGAGGATATACTCCCTCATCACCGGATCCATCCCGTCGATGACCAGCTGGTCGTTCAACGTATCCTTCGCCGGCCTGGCACTTTTGACGAAGCGCCACATCCCGTTCACGGGATCCTGGGAATACAGGTCCAGTCCCCTTGTACCGGTATCGGTCATATGGTTCATCGTATGCAGGCCGAACGAAATCCATCTCAGCCGGATGGAAGTGGAATTGGACCTGAAACGGATGGAAATCCCGGCGGAATGGTGGGCAAGGTCCCATACCGGTTTCCTGATAACACCCTCCAGGGAGGCAGGCAACCTCTCATACAAGGCTGAGGTATTCTCGATGGCTTTCCCATATACAGGGAATGCTGATGCGTCAACATAAACCGATTGCTGCTGAGCGCAAACATGGCCCGACGGTAATACCGAAAGGGCCATGGCTAAAAGGATGATCGCTGTTTTCTTCATTGTCTGAACAGATCAGAATACATACCGGACTCCGAGTCCCAGACTGAGCAGTCCGCTGTCGCGGACCTTGCCGTCACCGAACATCAGACGGGGACGCAGGCTCATGGACAGTTGCAGGGGGAAATCGAAGATATATTCAATGCCGACATTTCCGAGGATGCCCGCATAGACGATATTGTCGTCAAGGACCTCCGTCCTTCTGCCCCAGACAGCCACACTGGCTCCCGGACCCGCATAAAAACCCCATTGGCCGGATGCCGACCAGTCAGGATGGGCAATCATGATGTTATAGATACCGTCGAAATGGAAGGAGTTGGTACTGAATACCTCGTCAAGGCCAAGCTCGAATTCGAGGAAGTCCGAACCGCTTCCGACAAAGTTCTCATAGCTGATGTCCAAGCCATAGTTTCCGATACGTCCTCCCAAAGCCTTAGGCTGGGCGGAAGCCACTGCCACGAATGCGAAGACAGCGGCCAGGATGGTCATAGTCTTTCTCATGATCTGAATAATTAACCGGAAAACAGTTCTGCAAAAACTATACGAGACCGGAGAAGCCCATGAATGCCATGGCAAGGATTCCGCAGGTGATCAGGGCGATGGGGACACCCTTGAACTGCTTCGGCACATCATTCAACTCAAGATGTTCCCTGAGTCCGGCGAAGAGGATCAAGGCCATTCCGTAACCTATGGCCGTAGCGAATGCGTAGACCACGGACTCTCCGAGGTTCAGCATATGGGCCGCACCTCCGCCGAAAGTAAACTCCTTGGTTACCACGTTCAGGGCCACGCCGAGCACAGCACAGTTGGTAGTGATCAGAGGGAGGAAGATACCCAGGGCCTGGTAAAGCGAGGGGCTGATCTTCTTGAGCACGATCTCGACGATCTGGACCAGGGTCGCGATCACGAGGATGAAGGCTATGGTCTGGAGGAACTCCAGTCCGAAGGGGATCAGCAGGAACTTGTTGATCAGGTACGTGACAAGGGTCGCAAAGGTGATGACGAAGACCACGGCTCCAGACATGCCGGTAGCTGTCGACAACTTGCTGGAGACTCCGATGAACGGACAGGTGCCCAGGAACTGGGCCAGCATGATGTTATTGACGAATATCGCCGAAATTATGATGAGGAAATATTCCATGACCTAGCTCTTTTTTGCGATTTTGTTGAAAAGTACCATAAGATAACCCAGGGCGATGAAAGCACCGGGGGCCATCACGAATACGAGGAGGCCGTCGCCGGAGATAAACTTCCAGCCGAAGGCGGACCCGCTTCCGAGAATCTCGCGCACGAGGCCGAGAACGGTAAGGCTCATTGTGAAACCGAAACCGATTCCCAGTCCGTCGAGGGCGGAATCCACGATGCCGTTCTTGCTTGCAAATGCCTCAGCGCGTCCAAGCACGATGCAGTTCACAACGATAAGCGGTATGAACAGGCCGAGGGTCTTGTACATGTCCGGGGTATAGGCCTGCATGGCGAACTGGAGGATTGTCACGAAGGTCGCGATAACGACGATATAGACAGGGATATGAACCTTGTCAGGGACCAGGGGTGCGATGGCCGAGATCACGATATTGGACAGCACGAGGACGAAGAGGGTGGCAAGGCCCATGCTGAGGCCGTTGATGGCCGACGTCGTCGTAGCCAGTGTCGGGCAAAGTCCGAGGAGAAGTACGAAAGTAGGATTCTCCTTGAAGAAGCCTTTAGTGAAGATATTCAGTTTTCTCTTGCTCATAGCCTATTCTCCTTTAATGGTCTTGAAAGCCTCGACGGCATTCTTGACTGCGAGGGAATATGCCCTCGAAGTGATGGTCGAAGCAGTGATTGCATCCACGTCCCCGCCGTCCTTCTTGACTGAAAGGATCTTCTGGGACGGGTCGAATCCCTTGAACTGTGAGTAGAAGTGTTCGTCAGAAGTACACTTGGCTCCGAGTCCGGGGGTTTCGGTATGTGAGAGAACGGAAGTATTGTACACGTTGCCGTCAGGAGTTATCCCGACCATCAGGGTCAGAGGACCGCCGAATCCGACGGTAGTGGACTTGATGGCATAGGCGACAACTTCATCTCCGTTGCTGCTGACGTAGTATTCAGAAGGCTGTCCGCCGACCTTTACTTCCCTGGCATCGGAGATATCGCCGCCGTCAGGAAGGACAGCCCCGATTGAGGCTTTGAGGATATCGGCATTAGCCTTGTCTATGGGTGCCTTGGTCAAAGCGTACATGCAGCCCAGGAGTGCGGAACACACCAGGCAGACAGCCGTAAGACACAGGACCATGTTGGTCAAATTGGATTTAGCTGCCATAATCTATGCCCTCCCGTATTTTTTCTGATGGAACCAGTTGTTGAGAAGAGGAACCGTTGAGTTCATAATGAGGATCGCGAAGCTCATTCCTTCGGGATAGGACCCGAAGTACCTGATCATCAATGTTATGAAACCGATCCCTATACCGAATATGATACCGCCCTTCGTAGTCATCGGAGAGGTCACGTAGTCGGTCGCCATGAAGCAGGAACCGAGGAGCAGACCACCGGTGAGGAGATTGAAGAGAGGATCTGTGAACTGGGCGGGATTGGCCAGCCAGAAGATGCAGGAGACCGCCGCCACGGTGCCGAGGATCGAAAGGGTGATCCAAGGCTTGATGACCTTGCGGGCGACAAGGTAGATGAAGCCCACGAGTATCGCTATCGCACAAGCCTCTCCGGCAGAACCGCCGATATTGGCGAACAGCATCTGGGAATATGAGTACCCGTGCTGGGCCATTAGTTCCGGTACCGAGGCTCCCTGCATCAGACCTTCCTTGATGACACCCAGGGGGGTGGCGCCGGTGATGGCGTCAACTCCGAACAGTCCCTGGGGGATTTCCCAACGGGTCATATATGTGGGGAAGGAAATGAGCAGGAATACTCGTCCGACGAGAGCCGGGTTGAAAAGATTCTGTCCGAGACCTCCGAAAGTCATCTTCGCCACACCTATTGCGACGATGGCTCCGATGAACACGACCCACCACGGGGTGGTCGTGGGAAGGTTAAGGGCCAGCAGGATACCGGTAACGATCGCCGACCAGTCCCCTATCGTAGAAGCCTTCTTGAGGCAATATCTCGTGATGAGGTATTCAACAAGCACGCAGGAAAGTACGCTGACTGCCAGTACCAGGAGTTCCTTCCATCCGTAGAATACCACGGAAACGACAACCGCAGGCAGCAAGGCAATAACGACATCACGCATCAGGACCTTGGTCGTGGTCTTGGAATGCAGGTGCGGATTAGGTGAAACCAATATCTTATCCATACGCTATTCAGTTTTCGGTTTTGCGGCCTCCGCAGCTGCCTTGGCAGCGGCTGCGCGGGCCTTCATTATTCCCATGACCTGGCCTCTGGCCTGGCTTATGACATCCAGGAGCGGGATCCCTGCAGGGCAGGAATACAGGCAGCATCCGCACATGATGCAATCCTGGACGGCATTCTCTTCGAGAGCATCTGTGTTGCCGGCCTTGGCAAGCCGGTTGAGCAGGAACGGTTCCAGGCCCATCGGGCAGGCATCAGCGCATTTGCCGCAACGGATGCAATTGCTCTCGGGCATCCTCTTGGTCTGCTCCCTGGTAAGGAACAGGAGACCTCCGGTACCCTTCATGGTGGCAGCCTCGAGGTTAGCGATGGACTTGCCCATCATGGGACCGCCGCTGATTACCTTGGCAGCATCTTCAGGAACTCCGCCGAGGAAGTCGATGATATAGTTGATCGGAGTACCGACCCTCACAAGGAGGTTCGCCTGACGGGGGAAGCATTCTCCGGTGACAGTCACCGAATTATCCACCAGGGGCTTGTTCTTCTGGACAGCCTCATAGACAGCCAGGGCTGTGCAGACATTGTCCACCACGGCTCCGACATCGATCGGAAGGCCTCCGGACTTGACCTGACGGTGCATGACCGCGTCTATCAGCTGCTTCTCTCCGCCCTCCGGATACTTTTTCATCAGGGACATGACCTCGATTCCGGCATAGTCGGCGGACTTTGCCTTCATCTCGGCTACGACCTTTTCGATATGGTCGATGGCCTCAGGCTTGTTGTCCTCGATAGCGATGGTCGCCTTGCCGACTCCCAGGGCTTTCTTGATGATGGCGGTACCGACAACCACCTGTTCACCTTTCTCCAGCAGGGTGCGGAAATCGGACGTAAGGTAAGGCTCACACTCGCAGCCGTTTATTATCAGCATCTCGCAAGTCTTTCCAGGAGGAGGGCTGAGCTTGACGTGTGTCGGGAAGGTTGCACCTCCGAGTCCGACTACACCGCCGAGCTTGATCTTCTCGATTATGGCTTTGGGATCCTGCGGTATTTCCGTGATGAGGGTGTCGGTCCTGTCTATGCCTTCCATCCACTCGTCCCCCTCGACGGCGATTTCAACGACCATCTGGTTGTTTCCGGAGAGATCCTTGCGGGGACCGATCGACTTGACAGTACCGGAGACGGATGAATGGATGTATGCGGACATGAATCCGCCCGGCTCGGCTATCACCTGGCCCGCCTTGACCTTGTCACCCACGGCGACAACCGGCTTGGCCGGAGCCCCGATATGCTGTGCGACGGCGATGTACACGGTAGGAGGAGTCGGCAGGACTTCTATCTTGCAGTCGCGCGAGATCTTGGCGTCGTTCGGATGGACGCCTCCGATAGAGAATGTTCTTCTAGCCATTGTTTTCCTCCTTCTTTATGTCATTGGCGGCCGCGGCAGCGGCTTCGCGGGCTTTCTTCTGACGCTCCTGCACCCTGGCCTTCACCGCCTCCTTGTCGAGCGGTTTGGGGAAATTGACACCATGGATCGCACCGGTAGGGCACATGGCCTCGCATTCACGGCAAAGCTTGCACTTTTCGGGATCGACATAGGCCACGTTGTTGTCCAGGACGATGGCTCCGTGGGTACAGGTCTTGACACATATCCCGCAGCCGATGCAAGCAGCTGCGCAGGCTTTCTTGACAGCGGGTCCCTTGTCCTTGTTGACGCAGGACACGAATTCCCTCATGCCCCTTGGGCCCTTCTTCCTCAACTCGATTATACCCTTCGGACAAGCCTTCGTACAGGCACCGCAGGCAGTACATTTGTTCTCGTCCACGACAGGGAGACCCGTCTCGGGATCCATCGAAAGGGCACCGAACTTACAGGCCTCCACGCAATCGCCGCAACCGAGGCAGCCGAAAGCGCAACCGGTGTCGCCCGAGTAAAGGGAAGCCTTCACCTTGCAGGAAACGGAACCGTCGTACTCGTTGACCTTGGGCCTGTTCGCACAGGAACCGTTGCAGCGCACCACGGCCACCATCGGGGCCTTCTCCTGGATCTCATATCCAAGGATATCGGCGACTGCCTTCATTGTCTCATTGCCACCTACCGGACAGAAATGGTTGTCCAGGTTCGGGGCCTTCACAGCCGACTCGGCGAATGCATGGCATCCGGCAAAGCCGCACCCTCCGCAATTAGCCCCGGGCATGGCCTTTTCGACAAGCTCGATGCGAGGATCCTCGACCACCTTGAAACGCTGCGCGACAAGGTAGAGGGTCAACGCAAGCAGCAGGCCTAGTCCTGAGATGATTGCGATGGTCCAGATAATAGTTGTTGTCATAAATATTGTTTGGATTTATCTCCTGATAAAAAACTCATATCCCTCCGCGAGTCGGTCCTTGAAGAGATACAGTATCAGATAGTACAAAGCGACGCCCAGGATCGAAATGACACCGGCAGCAAGTTCACCCAGCCCTATCAAAGACAAAGATAATATTAAAATCAGTAAAAACATCACGGGCAGCACATAAGAAAGCAGAACTGCCTTAAGTCCGGTCTTCGGGGCCAGGCATACCTCGACCTCCTGTCCGGGGATATATTCCATCCCGGCCGGGGCAGGTACTTCGACGATCTTCTTACGGGATTCCGACATGCCGCACAGACCGGCGGCATGACAGGCTGCACAGGCGGATTCCGAGACGATCTCCACACTGACCTTCTTGCTGTCCGCGGAGACCACTCTGCCTTTATGGGAAATCAATTCGGCCATCAATCGACGACGCAGGACATCTGGTGCCTCAGGCCGGAGTAACTGTTCAGGCGGCCACGGACCTGACCTATCTTGAGGGGGGCGATGAAGAATACCGGAATCTTGTTTTCATCGTCCGAGAACCAGGCGTAAAGGGAGCTGTCCCCTTCGAAAGACTCGCCCTTGGGGACCTCGAAGCCGAACTTCAGGCACCTCATGGTCTTCCCGGAAATCTTCCGGTTCTCCTTGCCTAGATAAACGAAATGGATGTTGTGGACATGATGGTCGCAGGCATAGGACATGGGGTAACGTCCGCCTTCCTTGAGCTTGGACACATCCATGTTGCGGATCATGAAGAACAGCATCGCCACATCGTACGTACAGGCATCCTTGGGAAGGGTGACATTGAATTCACCTCTCTTGGAACTGTTGATCTGCGCATCGATATGGTCGGACTTGTATGTGTACAGGTTCTTGCACCAATAGTTTCCCTCGACGCAGTCGCGGGTGAACTTCAAAGGCTTGAAATCTCTTGTCGTGAACCAGCAGTCGAAGTCCTCCTTGAGCTTGAATACCTTTTCGTATGTCTTCTGGATGTTGCCCCTCAGGGAACCGTGATAACAACTCCGGCCATTCAGGACAGTGGAATCCAACTTGAGGGTAGCCTGGGCGACATCAGCATTGATCAGGCCCCATTTATAATGGACCGTATATACCAGTTTTTCCCCACCCTTGAAAGCGATCTTGTCCTTGCTCAGGTCCAGGGGCAGGCATTTGCTGCCGTCACCGGCCAGAAGCGACAGACTGGCTGCCAGGAACATCGCAGCGACAGTAAGGCAAAGTCTTGTAGGTTTCATCAGAAATCAGGATTATTGTCAAACTCACTGTTCATTGCAGATTCCGTGCCCATCGATTCCGCCCTTGCGGCCAGGGAGTCCCCCGGCTCAACGAATTTGACCTGCTCCGCCTTGAACAGCATGTCAAGATCCCTGACTTCGCCGTTACGATGCTTGGCGATGATGATCTGTGTCGTTTCCTTCCCATCCGGGGACTCACCCAGTCCAAGATAGTCCGGACGATGGATGAATATGACCATATCTGCATCCTGCTCGATTGCACCGGATTCACGCAGGTCGGAAAGCTGGGGCTTGCCTGTTCCGCCGGTCCTCTGGACGGCGTTCCTGGACAACTGGGAGAGGGCTATGATCGGAATGTTCAATTCCTTTGCTGTAGCCTTGAGGGTCCTGGAGATCGCAGCCACCTCCTGCTCACGCAGGCCACGCAGTTCGACAGGTCCCTGCATAAGCTGCAGATAGTCAACTATCACCAGCCTGACTCCCTTGGTGTTGACGAGTCTCTTGACCTTGGTACGGAACTCCATGAGCGGGATACTCGGAGTATCATCGATATACAGAGGAGCCTTGGAAAGCGCTGCCAGTCTGGTCTCCAGCTGCTGCCAGTCCCACGGGTCTAGTTTGGCACCACCCTTGAGCTTGTCAGCGGAAAGGCCGGACTCCGTGGTCATGAGCCTCATGACAAGCTGGAGCGCAGACATCTCGAGTGAGAATACGGCCACGGGCATATGAGAGTCCACGGCGGCATTCCTTGCAAGGTTGAGCGCAAAGGCTGTCTTTCCGACAGACGGCCTTGCGGCAAGGATGATGAGGTCCGAATTCTGCCAGCCCCTGGTAACCCTGTCCAGTGAAGGGAATCCGGACGGAACCCCGCTGAAACCACCTTTTTCCTGGTTCCTCTCAACCGCCTTCATAGCTTCGTTGATGATGGAACTGATCTCCTGGACATCCTTCTTCAGATTGTCCTGGATGGCATTGTAAAGTTTGGACTGTGCCTCATCGATCAGCTTGTCGACATTGATCGAGTCATCGTATGAATCCTTGAGGATTTCATAGGAAGCCTTGATCAGATCCCTCTGGATGCTTTTCTGCTTCAGTATCTTGACATAGTATTCAAGATGGGCGGCTGCGCCGACCTTCTCCGACAGGCCGACGATTGCGACCGGGCCACCGACAGCCTCAAGGTTCCCCTGCTCCCTGAGCTTGGTGCTGACCGTCACGATATCCACGGAAGTATGTTCGGTGACCAGGGAAGACATGGCCTCGTAGATCATCCTGTGGCGGGGATCGTAGAAACAAGACGGGGAAAGCTCCTCTATCGCCATGTCGACGGATGAGGGTTCTATGAGCATGGCACCGAGGACAGCCTCTTCGACATCAAGAGCTTGAGGCGGTTTGTTTCCCATCTCAAGCCCGAGTGTGTCCAGATTGACTGCCTGGGCCCTTTTCCTTGTGGATTTAGGGTTATCAGGCATATTGTGGTTGAAGTCTATTCGAAATCAGGGTTGACTATGATACGGCCGCAGTGCTCGCAAATGATGAGCTTCTTGTTGGAAGCGATCTCCACAAGGCGCTGAGGGGTGATGGTATTGAAGCAACCTCCGCAGGAATCTCCATTGTAAACGGAAACGACTGCAAGGTGGTTGTGGACGCTGGCGCGGATGCGCTCGTAGGCGCTCATTGTCCTGGCGTCGATCTTGGAAGCGCACTCCTCCCTCACTGCCATGAGCCTCTTCTCATCCTTGGCTGTGGACTCGACGATGTTTGCGAGCTCTTCCTTCTTGGCCTTGAGGTCCTCGTTCCTTACGGAGATGTAATCCTTCAGGCTCTCGATATCCTCCTTCTTCTCAGCGATAGCAGTCTTGGTATCGTTGATGGTCTTCATCGCGATCTGGCGCAGCAGTCCCTGGTTCTCTATCTCCTTGTTGATGGAGTCGAACTCACGGCTGTTGGAAATCTCTTCAAGCTGCTTCTGGTACTTCTCGATCTGAAGGTCACAGTCTATGATGTTCTGCTTGTTGTCGGCTATGGTCTGGTTATAAGCGTCGATGACCGCGTTGTCCTGGGCCTGGCGGGCCTTCAGGTCAGCAATCTCGTTCTCAAGGGTCTCGACCTCGGAAGGAAGTTCACCACGGAGCTGGACGATCTTGTCGATAGCTGAATCAGCCTCCTGGAGGGCGTATAGGGTCTTGAGTTTTTCCTCGACGCTGATCTCGGAGTCTGCAAAATTCTTCTGAAGGGAGACGAAGGTTTCCCTCTGGTCTATCGGGGTCTCGACTTTCTTGATTTTCTTGGTTGCCATAATAGCTGTTTATGTCTGACTAATAATAAAAAACCGGATTGGCCGAATCCAGCTTCGCGCTGGTACGGACTGCAAAGGTAGGAAAATTTTTCCTTAACAGAGTAAATAATACCTGGCAAATTTCCACTTCCCCCTCGAAATGGCCTATATCAATGAGCATAAAGTCCTTAGGGGTGAAGAAATGATGGTAGGAGATATCCCCGCAGATGTATGCCTGGGCGCCCGATTCCATAGCCTTCCCGATCAGGGAGGATCCGGAACCTCCGCACATCGCGACACGGCTTACCGGGATATCCAGGGGACGGGAGCAACGGGCTACGGACAGTCCGAAACAGGATTTGACATAGTCGATGAATTCCCCGCTTGCCATCGGCCGTGGGAGATTGCCTACCGCGCCCAGTCCGATCCCATCTCCTTCCTCGTCGAGGACCTTGATATCCTCAAGGTGCATGCGTCTTGCCATAGCGCCGCTCACTCCCGCCAGAACCTTGTCCGCAGTGGTATGTGCAGCATAGACCGCTATCCCAGCCGATACAGCCTTGATGATGGCGAGACCGGTCGGGTCATCCGGAGAGATCCTCTTTACGCCACCGAATATCAGGGGATGATGCGTCACAACAAGGTCCGCTCCGCAGGAAACAGCCTCATCGATCAGTTCAGGAGTACAATCGAAACCGATCAATACTCCGTGGACCTCCTGTTCATGGGATCCTATCACCAAGCCGCTGTTGTCCCACCCTTCCTGGATGGACAAGGGGGCGAAATCCTCGATCACCGAGGTGATGTCCCTGACTGTCATAGCGACTTCCTGACCTCCACCAATTGACTGCGGATCTCCTTGAGGCTGTCAAGTGCCTTAACCCTCCCGTCGACCTTCTTTCTCTCAGCCGCGAGTTTCTTGGAGGCACCCTCCAGGGTCAGGCCCTGCTCCTTGACGAGCAGATGGATCTGCTTGAGGCAGTCCATGTCTTCCTGGGTGAAAAGACGGTTGCCTTTGGCATTCCTCTTCGGCTTGATGTACTTGGGGAACGAATTCGACCAGAATCTCACGAGGGATGTGCTTTCCCCGAGGATTTCGGCGGCTTCTCCGATGGTATAGTATAATTTGTCCATTTGAATATGTGGTATTAATCCATTGACTGGCCTGTGTTGAACGACATGAAGAGCATCGCCATGTATTCCTCCGGACTCACTGAAGCGAACATGAAGTTGAGCGGGTCCAGCCTGGTGGTGTCCTTCATGACTTCATAGTGGAGATGGGGTGCGAATGAATTGCCGGACATACCGACCTGACCTATCTGCTTCCCCTTGGTCACCTTCTGTCCGCGGCTCACGCGGGTATTTTCGAGATGGGCATATCTCGTAAGATAACCGTTGCCGTGGTCGATGGTCACCACGTTGCCCAGACCCTTGGATGAATGGTCGACATCCTTGACGGTTCCGTTCGCGACGGCATATACGGGTTCACCCTGCTGCGAAATCAGGTCAAGCCCACCGTGGGGGACAGCCACCTTGTAGAAAGGATTTATCTTCTCACCGGTGGAAGCTCCTGTCCTGGCGTATGAGAAATCATTGAGAGGTGTCGTCATGGGAGGCAGCTGCCGTCCGCTCTCCATAACTTCCATGACATGCCGGAAATTGTCCTCAACCTTACCGGAAGCATCCTCAAGCAGGTCCAGCTTCTTTCCGACATATTCCAGGATATCGTTGTCGTCCACGGAATCTATCATCGACAGGAAACCTTCCGGATACATTATTCCCAGGTCGGGAGCATCCGAATTGAACAGCTGGCGGAATATCCCGTCGTCCTTGACTTTCAGGCCCTCGATGACCTCCCCTACAAGTTCCTCCTTCCTGGAGAGTTCATCGAACATCCTGGCATACATCTGGTTCTCCCTCTTGAGGACACGCTCGGAATCGGTATTCACCAGCAGGGCGAATATCAGATAATAGACGACAGCAAGGGATGCGGTGATCAGGAAATACTTCAATCCCTTTCCGAGAATGTTCCACACCGTACGGGTGGTCTTCCGGAATACCATCTTGTTCTTGTCGTACTCGTACCTGTCCATCCCGCTATCTTCTGGTGACACTGAAAGGACGCCTGGTCAGGACGGCTTCGGATTCATTCTGGCGCTTTTCCACCATGGCCTGGTATTCCTGCTTGGACATAGAGAGGTCGAAATAGTTGGCAGGATTCACCCTCTCACCCTTGTATATTACCTCGTAATGGAGGTGGGGTCCGCTTGCCCTTCCGGACTGGCCGACATCACCTATCCGGTCCCCTCTCTTTACCTTCATTCCCTCGATCACGCTGACCGAATTGAGATGGGCATAACGTGTCTTGTAACCGAAACCATGGTCCAGGAGGACAGAATTGCCGTATCCGAAGAAATCGAATTCGATTGTCTCAACCACCGCATCGCCGGTCGCATACACCGGATTGCCGACTTTCATCGCAAGGTCGACCCCGGTATGCATCTTTGCATCCGTCGTAAACGGATCCGACCTGTATCCGAAAGGACTCGACAGGGTATACTTCGAAGGATCCGGCACGATCGGGGGTATTGCAGGGATGCAGGAAGCCATGTCTCCGGCCGTCTTGGATATCGAGGCCACCTCGTCGAACGACTTGCTCTGTACATAGGCCCTCCTGGTCAGGCGGTCTATCCGGATCGCCGTATTCTTCAAGGCATTGTCCGGCTCGAGACCGTCCAGGTACGCATACTTGTCGACACCGCCGATTCCGGCCGCCCTGACGGTCGCAGGGATTTCGTTCATTCCGAATATGGACCTGTATATGTCGTCATCCCTGATCTGCAGGGCTTCGAGGTTGCTCTCGTATCTGTCCAGGCGGGTGTTGAGCACGTCGAGCTTGGCATCCCATCGGGCCTTCTCGGCCTTCAGGAACGCCGTCTTCGGGAGGTCCAGTCCGAGCACGGACGTAAAGAACCACAGGTAAAGGACCGCCAGCGCGATGCTGCCGACCAACAACATAAGACCCTTGAAGAGTTTGGATTTCAAGGAAGCGTCCTTGATCTCGTACATCAGGGTCTCAGGATTGAGAATATACTTTCTCATAGCTCGCAAATATACCCTTTTTTGCTATAAATCGCTAAATTTGTTATAATTTTGCCATTTCCGTGCCATTTTATAAAATGATATGTACACAGCCAAACAGATAAGACAGCAATTCCTGGATTTCTTCGAGTCCAAGGGACACACGGTGGTGCCTTCTGCACCCATGGTCATCAAGAACGATCCCACCCTTATGTTCACCAATGCCGGAATGAACCAGTTCAAGGATATATTCCTGGGCAATTCGGCTCCCAAGATGAAGAGGGCTACAGACTCTCAGAAGTGCCTGAGGGTCAGCGGAAAGCACAACGACCTGGAAGCCGTGGGCCACGACGGACGCCATCATACCATGTTCGAGATGCTCGGCAACTGGAGTTTCGGCGACTATTTCAAGGCCGAAGCCATCAGCTGGGCTTGGGAACTCCTGACCGAGGTTTACAAGATCGACAAGTCAAAGCTTTACGCCACCGTGTTCGAAGGATCGCCCGAGGACGGAACCTCCCTCGACGGGGAGGCCCGCGAAGCCTGGCTGAAACTCATGCCCGAAGACCATGTCCTCCTGGGCAACAAGCACGACAACTTCTGGGAGATGGGAGACACAGGCCCCTGCGGCCCCTGCAGCGAAATACACATCGACCTGCGCAGCGACGACGAAATAGCGAAGGTGCCAGGAAGGGACCTTGTCAACACCGACAACGACCAGGTCATCGAGATATGGAACCTGGTGTTCATGCAGTATAACCGCAAGGCTGACGGTTCCCTGGAACCTCTTCCGGCCAAGAGCATCGATACCGGAATGGGCTTCGAAAGGCTCTGCATGGTGCTTCAAGGCAAGACCAGCAACTACGACACGGATGTCTTCTCCGGAATGATCGGAAAGATCGAGACCCTGTCAGGCCACAGGTACCACGAAAGCCAGAAGACCGAAGTCGCGATGAGGGTTATCGCCGACCATATCAGGGCGATAGCTTTCTCGATAGCTGACGGGCAACTGCCTTCGAACGTCAAGGCCGGCTATGTCATCCGCAGGATCCTGCGTCGTGCAGTCAGGTACGGCTACACGTTCCTTGGCTTCGACGAACCCTTCCTCTGCTCCCTTGTCCCCCAGCTCGTGGAAGACATGGGTGAAGCATATCCGGAACTCGGGAAGCAGCAGAAACTGATAGAGAGCGTGATCAGGGAAGAGGAGCTGTCGTTCCTCAGGACCCTCGACCGCGGCATCAAGATGATGGATGACTATATGGCCAGGAACGCCGGGACCAAGAGTATCCCAGGTACCGATGCCTTCATCCTTTACGACACCTACGGATTCCCCATCGACCTCACCGGCCTCATCGCCTCCGAAAACGGCTACACAGTCGATATGGAAGGCTTCAACGTGGAACTCCAGAAGCAGAAGGACAGGGCCAGGAACGCCACGGCCAACGAATTCGGCGACTGGACGATATATTACGATGGTGAAGAGGAAGCATTCCTCGGATATGACTGCCTCGAACTGGAAGGTGTCAGGCTCCTGAAGCAGCGCACCGTCAAACAGAAGAACAAGACGATGTTCCAGCTCGTATTCGACAAGACTCCTTTCTATGCCGAGATGGGTGGACAGGTAGGTGATACCGGAACCATCGTCTCCGGAAGCGGGGAACAGATAAGGATACTGAATACCGTCAAGGAGAATAACCTCACCATCCACATCGCCGAGCGCATCCCCGAAGACTGTGAAGGGGCATTCACCCTCAGGGTCGACGAGGACCGCAGGCTCAGGATTGCCGCCAACCACACTGCGACCCATCTTCTCGACCACGCGCTGAGGGAGGTCCTCGGAACACACGTCGAGCAGAAAGGCTCATTCGTAGGACCGGACTATTTCAGGTTCGACTTCTCTCATTTCTCGAAGGTCACCGACGAGGAGATCCGCAAGGTCGAGCATATGGTCAACTCCATGATACGTTCAGACTACCAGCTCGAGGAGAAGAGAGATGCGACCATGGAAGAAGCCATGGGAATGGGTGCAATCGCCCTATTCGGCGAAAAATACGGCGACAAGGTCAGGGTGGTCAGGTTCGGTGACTCGATAGAGCTTTGCGGTGGAACACACGCAGCCTCGACCGGAAAGATCGGATTCTTCAGGATCGTTTCCGAATCCGCCATCGCAGCCGGAGTCAGGAGGATCGAGGCCCTCACAGGAGAAGCCGCTGAAGACCTTCTTGATACCGTGGCCGATACCCTGAAGGGCATCAGGGAGATGTTCAACAACGTGCCCGACGTCAAGGCTGCCGTGACCAAGCTGATCGGTGAGAACTCGGATGCACGGAAGAAACTTGAAGAATATGCCAAGGAAAAGGCCGCCGCATTCGCAAAGACCCTTACCGAACACGCCCGGCAGATCAATGGAATAAATATTGCAACATCCGAGCGGGATGTGGATCCCTCCATGTTCAGGGAAGCCGCAGCCCTGCTTCAGAAGGAAGTGAAGGATTTCGCACTGGTTTCCGCTTACGAGCACGAAGGGAAGCCACAGCTCCTCCTGATGTATTCAGCCGACCTCGTAGCTGCCGGTCACAATGCCGCAGCCGACATACGTGAGGCGGCCAAGTTTATCCAGGGAGGAGGCGGAGGACAGCCTTTCCTCGCCACTGCCGGCGGCCGCAACACGGCCGGCCTGAAGGATGCCTTGGAAAAGATGGTCGAGACCATCACGAAATAATACAATCCCCCGGGGATGAAGAAACTCGACAGATTCATATTGACTTCGTTCGTAGGACCATTCGTACTGATCCTGCTTGTCGTGATCTTCATCCTCGTGATGCAGACCCTTTGGGTCTATATCGACGAGCTGGTCGGCAAGGGACTGGACTTCCGGATCATAGCCGAGTTCCTGTTCTGGGGAAGCTGTATGGTGCTGCCGCTCGCATTGCCCCTGGCCACCCTGCTGGCATCCATGATGACCATCGGAAGCATGGGCGAGAACAACGAGCTGATCGCACTGAAGGCTGCCGGAGTATCGGTATTCCGGGTGATGGCTCCGGTCATGATAGCATCCCTGATCATTTCCGTCGGAACATATTTCGTCATCAACAAACTCGTTCCCGTCGCATACAACGAGATGTTCACCCTGAGGGATGACATCAAGAATACCAAGAACGAGATCAAGATTCCCGACGGGGTCTTCTATGACGGAGTGGACGGGTATGTGCTCAGGGTGGAATCCACTTCACCCGAAGGCATGATGAACGGGGTCATGCTCTATGACCATCACGGAAATGGCAATACCAGGCTCACCCTCGCCGATTCCGCACAGATAAAGATGTCCAAGGACAAGTCGTACCTGACCATCCATATGTACCAGGGTACCAATTACCAGGAGACCAACAAGATGGCTTACAGGGATACTTCCCTCCAACTGCAGAAGATCGACTTCTCCAGGCAGGAGATGGTGGTCGCTCTCGAGAATTATGCCTTCCAGAAATCCGACAGCGTGAGGTTCGGAGACCAGGCCAAGACAATGCCACTGAGGAAACTGCGTGAAGTCAAGGACACCCTGAAAGCTGAAAGGGACAGCACCAAGTCCTCACAGCTGATGTCCACGGCAGCTTCCTATCTGTTCTCGCTCAACAAGCAGCTGGATACGATTCCTTCCGGAATCTACAGTAATTTCGAGGATCCTGACTTCCTGAATTTCGCCGACGAGAGTGCAACCGCTTCCGCGATGTCCAGGGCTGCAACGGTCGCCGCACAGATGCAGTCCAATCTCCAGACATATGAATTCGGGGCATTCGATTATACCGTAAGGCTAAGATGGACCATGGTCGAATTCCTGAGGCGGTATTCCCAGGCGCTCGCCTGTTTCATAATGTTCTTCATCGGCGCACCGCTGGGAGCCCTCATCCGCAAAGGCGGGCTTGGTGTTTCAGCCATCGTGGCCATCCTGTTCTTCGTCCTGTACTGGATCGTCGACATCACCTCCGTCAAACTCTCCAGGGATGGCAGCGTAAGCCCGTGGGTTGGAGCCTTCGCTTCAGCCGCCGTGATGCTGGTGATCGGCGTCTACCTGACATTCAGGGCCATACACGACACCGACCTGTCCAATACTGATTCCGTCAAGAATCAATGGAAGAAACTCAAGAGCAAGGTCATCGGATTCTTCCGCAAGACGAGGATAGTTTTCATGGGTACACCCGAGTTTGCGGTCGCCTCGCTCAAGGCCCTGCTCGACAACAACTACAATGTCGTAGGTGTCGTGACGGTTGCAGACAAGCCAAGCGGACGCGGTCAGAAAGTCAACGAAAGTGCAGTCAAGCAGTTCGCTGCCGGGCGTGGCATACCTGTCCTGCAGCCGGCCAAGCTCAAGGATCCCGTATTCCTTGAACAACTCGCCGCCCTGAAGGCCGACCTGTTCGTGGTGGTAGCGTTCAGGATGCTGCCCGAAGATGTATGGATGATGCCCAAGCTGGGTACATTCAACCTCCACGCCGCCCTTCTGCCGCAGTACCGCGGTGCAGCCCCTATCAACTGGGCGGTGATAAATGGTGAGACGAGGACGGGAGCGACGACCTTCATGATCGACAAGAATATCGATACCGGAGGAATAATCCTGCGCCAGGACATCAACATATCCGATACTGACACCGCCGGCGATGTCCATGACAAACTGATGGAGATAGGAGCCGAAATGGTGGTACAGACCACTCAGGGTCTTATCGAGAGAACGGTGGAGACCAGGATACAGAGGAGTTTCATCCAAGGTTCCGAGGTCCTCAAGCCGGCTCCCAAGCTGACCAGGGAACTCTGCCATATCGACTGGAACGATACCACCGTCCAGGTCTATAACCTTATCCGGGGTCTGAGTCCCTACCCTGCCGCTTTCACCGAACTGGTCAAGGAAGGTTCATCCCCTCTCCAGCTCAAGGTCTACTCCGCCGAGAAGGTTGATCCTCGGTTCGAAGGGAACGGCAGTTCGGACGCCTCGCTCCGCTCGGCCCCACCTCTCGCTTCACTCCGTTCCGCTCCGGTCCCCCCTCTAGTGCCGAGGGTGGCATTGTTCTCACCTGCCGTTCCCTCCGAACCTGGAAGAATAATCTCCGACGGAAAGACGTATCTGTGGATAACGACTGCGGACGGAGCCATTTCACTGAAGGAGGTACAGCTTGCCGGCAAGAAGCGGATGGGCATAGAAGCCTTCCTCCTCGGCTTCCGCGACCCTGAATCATACTCCACCACGACCGGCACCTCCAAGGCCGAGATAGCCAAGACCAGACAGGCGTGAGCACGGCAGTCATCATAGGAGGAGGAGAATTCCCAAGGAAAGAATATCCCCGTGAACTGATACGACGGGCCGACAGGATCGTCTGCTGCGACGGAAATGCCTTGAAAGCTTTTCTCCGGAACCGTGCAGGCATATTCGGAAACGATGCCAGGGAACCTGATGCGGTCGTAGGCGATATGGACTCCATGACGAAAAGTCTCGCTGAAAGGTATTCCCACCTGATGGTCAAGGTCGAAGAACAGGACGACAACGACCAGACAAAAGCCCTGCATTTCGTCCTGGCCAACTATCCTGAAGTCGATACTGTCCATTTCATCGCCGCTACCGGGAAACGCGAGGACCACACGGTCGGCAATCTCGGACTCCTGATGGAATATGCCCGCCCTTCGACAAGCTCTTCGACAGGCTCAGGGACCGGAAGGAGTGTTGCATTGGACATGGTTTCGGACTATTCAACCGCATTCACCATCACCGGGAGCTGTGAATTGTATCTTGGGAAGGGAAGGCGGATATCGATATTCAGTCCCGACAACAGCCTCAGGATAAAGTCCAAGGGACTTGAATGGCCTGTTGACAACGTCGTTTTCGACAACTGGTGGCAAGCCACCCTCAACCGCACCTGTGAAGATTCTGTCAGCCTGGAATTAAATCATGATTCCTTGGTACTGATTGTGGTTGATTAATCATTTTTAGCTATATTTGTTCAAAACGGACAAATAATCTATCAACAAGATGCTTAAGAAAATAAGAGTCATCCTGGCGGCCTTGTGTTTCGTGGCCGTCACCCTGCTCTTCCTGGACTTTTCCGGAACCCTGCACCACTGGCTCGGCTGGCTTGCCAAGATCCAGTTCCTGCCTGCAGTGCTGGCACTGAACCTTGCCGTCATAATCGCACTCCTGGTTCTGACGGTACTGTTCGGAAGGATCTACTGTTCGGTGATCTGCCCTCTCGGAGTCTTCCAGGACGGAGTGGCTAACCTCAGCAAGAAAGGGAAGAAAGGCAAGTACACCTATTCAAAGGAAGTAAAATGGCTCCGTTATGGCGTATGGGTACTTTTCGTAGTCGCCCTGATCGCCGGAATCAACGCCTTGGTAGCACTTCTGGCACCTTACAGCGCATGGGGAAGGATCGTACAGAACCTCCTTGCTCCAGTATGGCAGTGGGGCAACAACCTGCTTGCCAAGATAGCGGAGCATCGCGAGAGTTATGCCTTCTACACCAAGGATGTCTGGCTCAAGAGCCTGCCTACGTTCCTGGTTGCGGTCGTCACCCTCGTCGCGGTGGTGATACTGGCCTGGAAGAACGGAAGGACATACTGCAATACCATCTGCCCCGTAGGAACGACGCTCAGCTTCTTCTCACGCTTTGCGATGTTCCGCCCGGTCATCGATGCTTCCAAGTGCAAGAACTGCCACCTCTGCGAGCACAAGTGCAAGGCGGCTTGCATCGATATTGACGGAGGCAAGAAGATCGACTACTCCCGTTGCGTGGATTGCTTCAACTGCATCGACAACTGTAAGTTCGGTGCTCTGAAGTACCGTTTTGCATGGGGAGCTTCGAAAAGCCAGGCTGCCGAACCGGCAGTCCCTGAGGACAATACCCGCAGGGCATTCCTGGTCGGAAGCGCGCTGGCCCTGGGCGGTACCGCCCTTTCCGGCATAAAGGCCAAGGCACAGACCGATACCGAAGAAATCGAGATACAGGGTGAGGGCGGCTTTGCCGACATCATCCCCAAGATCAAGCCGGAGCGTTCAGTCGCAATAACTCCCTTCGGTTCTGAAAGCGTCGAAAAGTTCTACAAGCACTGCACGGCATGCCAGCTATGCGTTTCGGTATGTCCGAACGATGTCCTGAGGCCGTCTGCAAGCCTCAAGCACCTCATGCAGCCCGAGATGTCCTTCGAGAGAGGCTACTGCCGTCCCGAGTGCGTCAAGTGCTCCGAGGTCTGCCCCGCCGGTGCTATCCTTAAGATTACTCCCGAAGAGAAAACACAGTGGAAAGTCGGTACCGCCCATATCAACTACGTACTCTGCCTTGTGGACAACGGAGAGGTCGAAGAGTGCGGTAACTGCGCCCGCCACTGCCCCGCCGGAGCGATCCAGCTCGTCAAGAAACAAGTCAATGGCATCGACGTACGGATACCTTCCGTCGATGAAGAGAAGTGCATAGGTTGCGGCGCCTGCGAGAACCTGTGCCCCGCCCGCCCGCTCAGCGCCATTACAGTCGATGGTTACCAGATTCACCATAAAGCCTGATCACGCCATGAAGAAGAATATAGACAGAAGAGAATTCCTCAAGCAGACCGGTGAAGGGGTTGCAATGGCCGGAGCCGTCGCACTGGCCGGAGCCTGCGCCCCCAAGAAAACCGCCGAAGCGGTAGTCAGATCCTCAACCAAATCCGGAGAAGACCCTCTGGAGACCGGCAAGATGGAGATGCGCACCAACAATGTAAATGGTGACAAGGTATCACTGCTTGGCTACGGCTGCATGAGGTTCACGATGAAGAAGGATGAGAACGGTAAGGACATCGTCGACCAGGAGAATGTCAACAACCTGGTGGACTATGCACTCGCGCATGGTGTGAACTATTTCGACACGGCACCGGTCTACCTCCAGGGCCAGTCGGAGAAAGCCGTGGGAATAGCCCTGAAGAGGCATCCCAGGGACAGCTATTTCATCGCCACCAAGATGTCCAACTTCCAGAGCACCGACCGTAAGGTGGCCATGCAGCTTTATGACAATGCCTTCAAGAACCTGCAGACCGACTACCTCGACTACTATCTCCTCCACTCCCTGGGATCCGGCGGAGCGGCGGGATTCAGGTCAAGGTTCGAGGATAACGGGGTGATTGATTTCCTCCTCGGTGAGCGTGAGAAGGGCAAGATCCGCCAGCTGGGCCTTTCCTTCCACGGCAACAAGGAAGCCTTCGACGACATGATGAAGTTCCACGATAAGTACCACTGGGACTTCGTCCAGATCCAGATGAACTATTTCGACTGGAAGCATGCTGACGGCCGGAGGAATGTCAATGCCGAATACCTCTACGACGAACTCGACAAGAGGGAGATTCCCATCGTAATCATGGAACCCCTCCAGGGCGGCCGTCTCGCCAGGGTCGCTGACAGTGTCGCGAATCTCCTGAAAGAGCGCGATCCTGAGGCCTCGCTAGCTTCCTGGGCATTCAGGTTTGTCGGTTCCTATCCCAGGGTCCTCACCGTCCTGAGCGGAATGGTCTATCTGGAGCACCTCCAGGACAACCTCCGTACTTTCATGGACTTCCAGCCCCTGACGGACGAGGAAAAGATATTCCTTGACACCGAAGTCGCCGGCCTGATGGCCAATTATCCAACTGTGAACTGCAATGACTGCAAGTACTGCATGCCATGCCCTTATGGAATAGACATCCCCGGCATATTCATGCATTACAATGAAGCAGTGAACCATGCCAAGGTCGCCCAAAGCGTGGAGCAGGAGAACTACAGGGAACTGAAGAGAGCCTATCTGGTCAGCTATGACAGGGCCGTCCCTACCCTGCGCCAGGCCAGCCATTGCGTGGGTTGCAAGCAATGCATACCCAAGTGCCCCCAAAGCATCCAGATCCCCCGCGAACTGCGCCGGATCGATGCCTATGTCGAGAAACTGAAGCAGAATACGCTCACGTCAGAATAGACGGCTTCCTTCCGGCCCGATCTCCTTGTACGGTATGGGCTTCAGGCCGAAACCGGCCAGGACTTCTGGAGAAAGGTAATATTCAAGAGATTCAGTCACGGGATCCTCGCCTATCGAGATCCCGTGATTGTTTTGAAGATAATTCTGTCCTTTGTCGTCGTAAAGCATCCTGCCGCAGCCGACCATGAGATTGTTCCTTACGATATTGCGGTCGACATTCGCATGTATGTCAACCTTCAGTTCGGGATAACGCTCCTTGTAAAGAGCGGAGTCGATGTCCACTTCCTCATGGATCTTTCTCTTGACCTCTTCCCTCTCCAGGGCTCCATCCCATACCGCCTGCCCCCAGGGGGAGAAACTCACACCCATGTTGCAGTCGAAGATCACATTGTTCTCCACCAGGTTATCCTTTCCACCGTGGATCTGAACGGCGCCGAAATGGACACCGCCGACGTTCCTGAATATATTGCCGTAAATTACCTGGCCTGAGATCATGTCGTCGAGCCTGACTCCGGCAGAGCCATGGAGCGACCCTCCCAGGATATTCTCCCACAGGTTGTAACGTATACATTACCCCTATAGCCATAGTTATAGAACATGTCAATGGCTCCCTGATCGTCACTCTCCTTCACAAGGTCATGGAAGTGGCTGTACTCGATGATGACATCATTGCCCTCTATGCGCATGGCGGATGAGGGTGAGTCGGAGAATTCACAATGGGTGACCAGGAGACCGCATCCCTCGAAATACAATGCCGGCTCATAGGTATGCCGGAAAAGGGAGATGTCCTTGACAACCGTATTCCTTACCTCATAGCCGGAATGTGCCAGTGTCCGCCTGTCCCCTCCGTATAGTTTCATCCCGGAATGGCCGAGGGTTCCGAAACGGCAACCTTCTATCCTTACATCCTCCGAAGCGGTAACATGAAGAGCATCCACCCCGAAACGGAATATTCCTACATCCTCGATGAGCACATCCTTCGAACGAGTGACGGCAACGGCATTGGTCCGTCCTCCCGCAAACGACAAGCCCCGTATGGTAACATCTTCACAATCCGATACTTCCAGCATTGCATCGGCATTTAATACGGAAAGGCTTACCTCATCCCCTTTCTCGTAGCCTTCCGGCGGGAGCCAGTACAGTTTCCCCTTCTCCCTGTCGATATAATACTCTCCGGTGGAATCCAGCGCACAGAAGAGGTTGACTCCACGGAATTTTAATCCGGACTTGTAGCCGTAATTATGCCAGGGCTCACCCAGGGTTATCGTCTTTGCAGCAGTATCGATCGACACGATCTTTCCGTAATCATCCCTCCAGTCCCAACGGAAATATCCATATATCCATGCATCCTTTTCATCCGCCCATTCCGATATTACGTCCTCCTCATATCTGAATAAGCCCTCCTTGTGGCTTATATCGTCCAACTTGGTCTCGCCCAGGGCCTCGGACGCGGTCAGGAAACCATCATCGGGATAGCTCGCAATCGACTGGCGCATCCCTTTCCAATACAGGTCCGCGAGATTGGCCTTATTGCAGGCGTCTCCATAATCCCGTATTCCCGAACCGGCAAGGTCAGCCTCGAGCAAATTCCCTTTCTTCCTGAACCTCAGGATCTTCCTGTCTCCCCTTATTAACGGTTCCTCTCCAGGAGCCGCCTCAACAGAAACGTTCCGGCCCTTTATTCCGCTGAGAACCAGCTTTCCGGCAGGATAGTACTCCCCTCCCATTACCACCAGACGGAAATCCCCTTCCCCAGCCATGATCCGGGAGAAAGCATGCTCAAGGGTTCTCCACGGTCTCTCTGAAGTTCCGGGCCAGCTGTCATTGCCTTTCGGGGAAACATAACGCTCAATTACTTCAGCCTTTATGGGTAGAATGGTGACAAATGACAGGATAAACAGGGACAGGATCCGGCAGAATCTCATGGAGACAATCATTTTTTAGGTTTTATACCACAAGATAGGATTTTTTTCTTATATTTGCAGTCCCGTTTGACGGGATAAAGCCTTGGAGAGATGCTCGAGTGGCTGAAGAGGCACGCCTGGAAAGCGTGTGTACCCCAAAAGGGTATCGCGAGTTCGAATCTCGCTCTCTCCG
>JAEEGH010006503.1_pt1 | contig 28621 bp, 29 predicted proteins | sample 9134181 | NCBI WGS metagenome assembly JAEEGH01 (sample SAMN16246544, study PRJNA631951) | gut metagenome | biome: gut microbiome; feature: rumen; material: DP-attached | host: Bos | place: Iran: Karaj | collected 2018-10 | reverse complement strand
CCGGACGCCATAGTCAGAGAACTCGTCCGTGGGCGGAATAATCTCGCCTCCGAGTTCGGTCGCGGCCCACTCAAGGTTATCGTCGTTTTCCGCATCTTCGTAGGTACAGGTCGAGTAGACGAGAACGCCTCCGGGGCGCAGCGCGGGCCAGACGTCGGCAAGAATCCTCTTCTGGCGGGCGGCGCAAAGCTGAACGTTCTGCTCGCTCCACTCCTCGACCGCGCGGGGGTCTTTACGGAACATACCCTCGCCAGAGCAAGGGACATCGGCAACGATAATATCGAACGCGCCAGCGAACTGGGCAAACGCGGCCGGGTCCACGGAGCTCACCATCACGTTAGGGTCGCCCCATATCGCAACGTTATCGCTCAGGATCCGGGCACGGTCACGCATCACCTCGTTCGAGACCAGTAGGAACTCGTCTCCAAGAGCCTCGCGGAGGGAGGCCGCCAGGTCTGTAGTCTTCCCGCCCGGGGCGGCGCACAGATCGAGCACTCGCAGACCTGGCTCCTTCAAGGCCGCGAGGGCCTTGCGGAAAACGTGGCCTACGTACATAGCGGAAGAGTCCTGGACATAGTAGCAGCCGGCGTGGAGCAGAGGGTCCAGGGTGAAGACAGGGCGATGGGGGAGGATACGGCCATGCGGGCTCCACGGGACCGGAGTTCCCTCCGGGCCGGCGCAACCCTTAGCCGGGTTCAGCCTGATTGCGGTGCTGAGCTCCTCCATCACACTTTAGCTTCACGGAAGACTTCGAGTATCGAAGGGTAGGTGTTTTTAAGGAAGGGAGGGAGGCTGGATTTAGCGACCCAGACGGCCTTGGAGATATCTTCCTCACGCTGGGGGATAAGCTCTACTGGTTTAGTGTAGAGCATATTGTACCACCAGGTATGTTTGAGATGCCAGATGCCGTTCCTGATATAGCAATGGTCGGTAATACAGATAAGATCGCGAAGGACGAGCTCATCTACTCCGGTCTCTTCCTGAACTTCGCGTATAGCAGTTACTTCGATATCCTCGCCCTCTTCGCGATGGCCTTTCGGGAGGTCCCACAGGCCGTTGCGGTTTATAAGAAGGAAATCGTCGCGGCGGTTGACGACCAGTCCTCCGGCGGCGTCTACATTCTTAAACTGGGCGCAAAGATCAGCATAAGCTGCGTCTGTATCTTCCGTGGGGATATAGATACGGGAGAGGGAGTCTGTCTGCTCGAACATATGGACCAGGGTCCCGATATCGATCCTTATTCCGGGGTGGAAAATAACTGCGTTCGGATCCGAGAGCGAATCGTCGCTCGGAGGGCATATGATGATGCAGCGCTTCTCGAAGTAGATTTTATGCATTTTGCTATATTTGCAGAACAAATATACGAAAATAAATGGCAGCTCAATATACAAGCAAACACGGAATAGTCGGCCGCTCCCAGGCCGAACTTTTTATGGCCTTCACGGATATGAGAAACTTCACCAGGATGGTGCCGCAGGATCAGCAGGTCTCCCTGGAGGCCGATTTCGATACCCTTACGGCCACCGCTCAGGGTATGAGTTTCAGAGCGCAGATAGTAGAGCGTGTTCCTTATACAAAGATAGTTGCTGAAGACAGGGACGCTCCGTTCCACTTCAGCATTACCTTCCATTTCGATGATGCCGGAGCAGGGAAGACGGATTTCTGGGTTGAGGTAGACGCCGAGCTCAACGGAATCCTGAAGATGATGCTTGGAAATAAGATTCAGGAGGCGCTGGACAAGATGGTAGACGGGATGGTAGACGCATCGGCTAGGTTTTAGCAACATATGAAGAGATACATTATTATAATAACAGCGCTGGCGGCGGCCTTCTCGGCGGCGGCTCAGACTACCGCTGAAGAATTCAACGAGAAATACACCCGCCTCATAAGCCGTCTGGGCTACGCCGGCGTTGGAATCGAAACTTACCTCGACAAATGGGAGGCCGCTTTCCCTGAAGACGGCCGGATGCTCGAGGCCCGCTGCAATTACTACCTCTGGAAGGGAGTGACCTCTCAGGTCGTCCCCAAAGACCAGTCAAAGTTTCTCGGCAATAAACCAATCATCGCTCTTCCCGATTCTACCGGAAAGAAAGTGAACTATTTCGAGGAGAACTTCTACGACGACGAGCTCTTCGGTCAGGCAATCTCCTGGCTCGAGAAGGCTATTGAACTGTATCCTCTCGATCTTATCTATCGCGCGGACAAAATAACCTGTCTTCTCGCCTACGAGAAGGAGTCTCCCGATATGGCTGTCGCTGAATTGGATAATCTTGTAGAACAGGAAAAGAAATCACACCCCGCCTGGGTCGTCTACGGCCAGCCTGTAGGCGAAGGCGATTTCTCCGAAATGATGTCTACCTACTGCGTAAGCCTCTGGAACATCGCAACTCCCCAGGCCTACGATGCATTCTTTAACCTCTCAACTAAACTCTCTAAACTCTATCCGAAAAACTCCAACTACATCGACAACATCGGCTCCTACTGGCTTGTAGCCAAGGACAACCCCAAGAAGGCGATGAAATTCTACAAAAAAGCCCTGAAGCTCAATCCCGACGACGAAGTCGCCAAAACCAACATTAAAATAATCGAAAAGCGCAAAGCTGCTAAAAAATAGCCTCGCGGCGGGTAGTGCCCCCTGCGGAACTTTTCATACGGGGGAAGCGTCCTTCCCCCTAACCCCCTTCGGCCTTTCCGCCTTTCCAACTTTGCTGACGCAAAGTCACGGCCCGGCCGGTCGGCTGATGCCAACTTCGTCGCTTCGCTCCTCTAGCTCTTACCAGATAAGCCGGAGGAGCGGGGACTCCCTCGAGCGGGCGTGGCCACCCGCGGCCACGGGGAGCGGGGAGGTGTCCGTTGATAGCGAGTTCGAGCGTAGCGAGTACGAAGATAGCAATGGAAGGGTCCGAGCGAGCAAGTCATTGACTTGCGAGACGAGTCCCGCGCGAGGGAGTCTCCGTCCGAAGGCGGGGTTGGTGTGTGATTTGGGCGTATTTACACACCAAGGGGTGATTTTGAGGGGGGTGGTGTGTGATTTGGGCGGTTTTACACACCAAGGCGCGCAAGGTGGGATAAAAAGGGCGAAAAAGGGTGAGATTAGAAGGATTCGAAGGCTGGGAGGGAGGTATTTGACTCGCAGCGGGATTCGATAGGGTCGGGGAGAGCGGGGAACATGTCGAAGCCGGTCCAGGACTCGATCTGGTCGACACTGACGGTGAAGTCGGTGTAAGGAGTCTTCTTGAACTCTTTGTGGGGGAGCCAGAAGCCGATGGTCTGGGCGTCGGTGATGGACCCGGAGGCGTTGCGCTTGACTTTCAGTACGGCTTTCCAGTAGTAGTTCGGGACCGGGAGGGTCTTGCCGTCGCGGGTGCTGACTATGTTCTGGACCTGTTCGTTGCCACCTTTCTTTCGGAAGGCTGCGCCGGTAACGATGTAGAGGGTGTCTCCAACGGGGACCATTCCGCGGACTCCCGCTTCGAGCTTAGCCCAGATTCCGCCGTTGAAGCCGTTCTGGATTTGCGGGGTCATGTTGGTCGAGTAGTAGGTCTGGGCCATCATCTCTTCGTTGCCGTTGCGGTCGGCATTGGGGATCTGATGTCCGCGGGCGTAGTAGTTAGATTCATATAGATCGCCCTTGCAATTGACACCGTAACTGCCGGAACTTACCTTGGTCTGCTTAGAAATATCAACTGAAGGATCGTAGGCCCAGGTCTCCGTCCTGCCTGAACCGAGATGCGAGGCGCAAAGAGGATAGGCGACCCAGTAGGAGGCGTAGACCGACGGGTCGTAGAGCATAGTGTAGTTGCGCTGGCGCTTGCCGCCCATGGTCGCCCAGTGTGTAAGGCCGTTGTTGCCGCCGGAAGGCAGCTCGAGGAAGCGGGGAGCGGGTCCGGATGAGGAAACGCCCTTCGCCGGGGCTGCTGCTGAGGGCTCCTCCGCCTGAACTGCTGCTACCGTCGCCGTGGACTCGGCCTGCTTGCCGATTTTGATGCCCCAGTCGCCCTCGACACGCTCGACTTCCGCGCGGACCGGCTCGGGCCACTTTTCGCGGGGAACGGTATAGAGGTACACAATAGCTGCAATCACCACCAGAATGATGATAACTATCACTGCGGTCGGCGGTTTCTTCGGTTGTTTGCGCTTCTTCTTAGCCATACTTCCGCTAATTTAACCAAATAATTGCTAAATTTGAAGATTGGACGCGAGCGGAACGAAAACCGCCCCGAAAATTAGCAAGCAAACACTATTAATATATGTACAGAACCAACACTTGCGGCGAATTAAGGCTCGCCGACAAAGGTAAAAAAGTTACCCTCGCGGGATGGGTTCAGAAATCCCGCAAACTTGGAGGCATGACCTTCATCGACCTTCGCGACCGCTATGGAATCACCCAGCTCGTAATAGACGGCGCCGCAGACTCTAAGCTCGTAGAGACAGCCGAGTCGCTCGGCCGTGAGTTCGTAATCCAGGTGACCGGAGAGGTCCTTGAGCGCCAGAGCAAAAACCCGAAGATCCCTACGGGAGAAATCGAGATCAAAGTCGAGACTATCAATATCCTGAATAAATCCGTTACTCCTCCCTTCACCATCGAGGAGAACAGCGACGGCGGAGAGGACCTGCGCGCCAAGTACCGCTATCTGGACCTCCGCAGGCCGCCGCTCCAGCGCGCACTGGCTCTCCGCCATCGCCTCGCCCAGGAGATCAGGACTTATCTTGATGGCCAGGGATTTATGGAGATCGAGACACCTTATCTTATCAAGTCTACTCCCGAAGGAGCCCGCGACTTCGTAGTTCCTTCCCGTATGAATCCCGGTCAGTTCTATGCCCTGCCTCAGAGCCCCCAGACCTTCAAGCAGCTGCTGATGGTTGCCGGCTATGACCGCTACTTCCAGATCGTACGCTGCTTCCGCGATGAGGACCTTCGCGCAGACCGTCAGCCTGAGTTTACTCAGATAGACTGCGAGATGTCCTTTGTAGAGCAGGAAGATGTCCTGAATACCTTCGAGGGTATGATGAGGCAGATGTTCAAGAACGCCCTCGGAGTAGATATCCCGAACCCTCTGCCCCGTATGAGCTGGTACGACGCGATGGACTACTACGGATCCGATAAACCGGACGTCCGCTTCGGAATGAAGATCCACGAAATCACCCCGCTCGTCCAGAACAGCGGCTTCTCCGTATTCGACAGTGCCGAGTATGTAGGCGCTATCGCAGTTGAAGGCGCAGCCGAGTATACCAGAAAGCAGCTCGATGAGCTTACCGAGTGGGTCAAGCGCCCTCAGGTAGGAGCAAAGGGCCTTGTATATATCAAGCTCAACCCGGACGGAACGATCAAGTCCAGCGTAGACAAGTTCTACACTCCCGAGCAGCTCGCAAAGGTCGCCGAGGCGCTCGAAGCAAAGACCGGAGATCTTATCCTCGTACTGTGCGGCCCTAAGCGCAAGACCCAGACCCAGCTCGGCGTTCTGCGTATCGAGATGGGTAACCGTCTCGGCCTGAGAGATCCCCATGTCTTCGCACCCCTCTGGATCGTGGACTTCCCTCTGCTCGAATGGAGCGAGGAAGACGGCCGCTTCTATGCCATGCACCACCCGTTCACCGCTCCGAAACCCGAGCACGAAAAGTGGTTCTACAGCGATAAGAAAGAGGATCTCGAGCGCGTCTGCGCCAATGCCTATGACTTCGTCCTGAACGGTACGGAGCTCGGCGGCGGCAGTATCCGTATCCACGACGCCGCGATGCAGGAGCGTATGTTCGAGGTGCTCGGCATCAGCAAGGAAGACGCCGAATACAAGTTCGGCTTCATCATCAACGCATTCAAGTTCGGTGCTCCGCCCCACGGCGGCCTGGCGTTCGGTTTCGACCGCGTCTGCGCCCTGTTCGGCGGCCAGGAAACTATCCGCGACTACATCGCCTTCCCGAAGAACAACCAGGGCCGCGACGTGATGATAGACTCCCCGAGCAAGATAGATCAGGTCCAGATGGACGAGCTCTGCCTCGCTTCAACCGTCAAAGAATAGCCCCCGATGATAAGAAGGTCCGAGCATTACGATCTCAGCGCGCAGAACACTTTCAGGATGAAGGTGTCCTGCGCCTGCTATATCGAATATGATACTATCGAGGACCTTAAATCCCTGGATTTCGACAGCCTTCCCAAACCGCTTCTCAGCATAGGCGAAGGCTCCAACCTGCTTTTCACAAAAGATTTTGAAGGAACGGTCCTGCGCTCCTGCATCAATTACATCAAGTATTTCGATGTAGGCGCGGATGACGTGCCGCTCGCCGTGGGTTCGGGCGTGAAATGGGACGATCTGGTCGCGAAAACCTGCGCGGACGGCCTCTGGGGCATGGAGAATCTCTCCCTGATTCCCGGAACGGTCGGGGCGGCGGCGGTCCAGAACATCGGCGCATACGGAGTCGAGGCGAAGGACGTTATCGCCGGCGTAACCTGTTTCGACCTTCAGAGCCGTGACAAAACTGCCTTCAAGGTCCACGAACTGCGCTACGGCTATCGCGATTCGCTGTTCAAGGACCCCGAGGTCAAAGGCCGCTACATCATCACGGGCGTGCTTTTCAAACTCAGCCGCACCCCCAGGCCGCACATCGACTATGGAGCCCTGAAGAAGATATTCGAAGGCCGTACCCCGGCAAGCCCGGCCGAAGTGCGCGAGGAGATCATCCGCATACGCCGCGAGAAGCTCCCGGATCCCGAAGAGATCGGCAGCGCCGGCAGCTTCTTCAAGAATCCGGTCGTCAGCGCGGCGCAGTTCGCCCGGATTGCGGAAGGCTATGAGACCGTGCCCCACTTCCTGCTGGAAGGCGGGTTTGTGAAGGTCCCGGCCGCGTGGATGATCGAGCAGTGCGGGTTCAAGGGCGTCCGCAGAGGAGGCGCCGCCGTCTACGAGAAGCAGCCGCTCGTGATCGTAAACGCCAGCGGGCAGGCCGCTCCCTCGGAGATAGTCGCGCTCGAACAGGAGGTAATCGACGCCGTGCGCGCGAAATTCGGAGTCGAGCTCCATCCCGAAGTAGAACACATCTAACCACTATGAGTTCATTTATAATCGAAGGAGGCCGTAAACTCAGCGGCTCAATCACCCCTCAGGGCGCGAAAAACGAGGCCCTCGAGGTGCTCAGCGCGGTGCTTCTGACCGCCGAGCCCGTAAGGATGTCAAACGTCCCGGAAATTCTCGACACGCTCAATCTCATCGACCTCTTGAGGGGAATGGGAGTCGAGGTTACGCGCCACTCGAAAGGCGAGTACACCTTCAAGGCGGCAGACATCGACCTGGAGTACATCCGCAGCCAGGAGTTCGTACGGAAGTGTGCGGCGCTGCGCGGCTCAGTGATGATTTCGGGACCGCTGCTCGCCCGCTATGGAGAGGCCTACTTCCCCAAGCCCGGCGGAGACAAGATCGGCCGTCGCAGGATCGACACCCACATCGAAGGCTTCGTCAAGCTGGGAGCGTCCTACGTCTACGATTCGGCCGTGAAGGCATATCATCTCACGGCGCCCAAGGGCCTGAGCGGCAGCTACATGCTCCTCGATGAGGCCTCCGTCACCGGCACGGCGAACATAGTGATGGCAGCGACCCTCGCGCGAGGGACGACCACCATCTACAACGCCGCCTGCGAGCCTTACGTCCAGCAACTCAGCAAGATGCTGGTCGCGATGGGCGCGAGGATCGAGGGAATCGGCTCGAACCTCATCACGGTCACGGGTGTGGAGAAGCTCGGCGGCGCTCAGCACGTCATCCTGCCCGATATGATCGAGGTCGGCTCATTCATCGGCCTGGCCGCGATTACCCGCAGCTCGCTGACTATAAAGAACGTCCATTACGACGAGCTCGGCATCATCCCGGAAAGCTTCCGCCGTCTGGGAGTCAAGCTCGAGCAGAGGGGAGATGACATCTACATCCCCGCGCAGGAATCCTACGTTATCGACTCGTTCATCGACGGTTCAATCATGACGATTGCCGATGCTCCATGGCCTGGCCTTACCCCGGACCTTCTGTCCGTAATGCTGGTAGTCGCGACTCAGTGTAAGGGATCGGTCCTTATACACCAGAAGATGTTCGAGAGCCGTCTGTTCTTCGTCGATAAGCTGATCGATATGGGCGCGCAGATCATTCTCTGCGATCCGCACCGTGCGGTTGTAATCGGCCATGACCACAACTTCAGCCTGCGCGCAGGACGCATGACATCGCCGGATATCCGTGCCGGTATCGCCATGCTCCTCGCGGCGCTCTCTGCGAAGGGAACCTCCGAGATCGAGAACATCGAGCAGATCGACCGTGGTTATGAAAACATTGACGAGCGACTCAATGCGCTCGGCGCAAACATCAAGAGAAAATGACAACATTGGAAATATTCGCCATCATCCTTGCGGTGTTGGGCATCATAGGCAGTATCGTGCCCGGTATTCCCGGCCCGCCTCTCAGTTGGGTAGGACTGTTCCTTCAGTATCTGGCTAAAGGTGATGATCCGGTTTCAACAACGACTTTGATTATATTCCTTGTCGCGGCAACCGTCGTGACGGTATTGGACTATGTCCTTCCGCCGACCTTTACCCGCGCCCTTGGCGGCCACAAAGCGGCAGCGACCGGCGCTATCATCGGTCTTTTCGTAGGAATGTTCCTTACCCCGATCGGAATGATTATGGGCAGTATCCTGGGTGCGTTTATAGCGGAACTCGTGGTTGAGGACCGCGGCGTCTGGGAGTCGTTCAAGGCTTCGATAGGCGCATTCCTCGGCTTTATCATTACAACAGGAATGAAGCTCATCCTCTGCGGATGGATATTCCTTATCATTATTAAGCATATCATATGAAAAGTCCCCTCGCTATTCCTTGGAAGGTCGTTCTGTTGGCCTTTGTGGTAGTTGTTATTATCACTGGCGTTGAATTGTATTTGCGCCCGGCCAAGGTTTGGCCTGAGTTGAATTATACCGAAACCATAGACGGTTCGGTAGGCAAGTTGGTCGGCGACGTCCAGCGGCCCATGGTGCAGGCCCGCAAGGTGCCTGTTGTGATTATCTGCCATGGCCTTACAGGCTGGCGCTCCGAAAACCACAACATGGCCGTCAACGACTCGCTACTAGCGCACGGATATGCCACCGTCAGGTTCGATTTCAACGGCCATGGCGAGTCCGAGGGCAAGTTCAGCGAAATGAGTATCGAAAACGAGCTCGAAGATCTTCACCGCATCTACGACTATGTCGCGGGGCTGAAGTGGGTGGATAAGAGGCGTATCGCGGTGGCCGGGCACTCGCAGGGCGGCTTTGTCGCCGGAGTGTTTGCGGGTGATATGGGACGCAGGAAGGTAAAGTGTGCCGTTCTGCTCGCTCCGGCTGCCTGTATCCACGTCGATGCCGTCAATAATATCTTCTTCGATGCTCCAGCGAGCTACGAAGATCTTGCCGACTCCGCTTTTTATTGGGGACGCTGGTTCGGAAAGGATTATTTCCGCGCTGCGCGTGAGATCAAGGTTTTCGAAAGGACCGGAGCATACGACGGCCCCGTCCTGATCGTTCAGGGCGATGCCGATATGCCTAATCTGTTAAGGGATTCGAGACTCTATCCCAACTATATCAAGGACTGCAAGTACGTAGAACTCCCTGGGCTGACTCACTGCTTCCCTGAGAACTACGCCCTTCCGGCTTCTTTGTCGCTGGAGTTTATTCAGCAGAATCTGTAGCGTACAGTTTTGCCGGGCCGGTGAGATAGACTTCGGTCATACCGGCTAGATTTCCGCTCTGCCAGACGGGGCGGAATTCTACTTTCAGGTCGTCCTGACGGGCGCGGACATTATAGCATACGACTTCGTCTGACGGCTGAGGATTCGTCTCCAGCCAGGCGGCGATGCAGCTTGCCGTGATACCGGTTCCGCAGGCGAGAGTTTCTCCCTCGACGCCCTTTTCGAAGGTCCTTACGACAAGGCGATTGGGCTCGACCTTGACGAAATTGGCGTTAGCGCCCACGGGGGCAAAAACGGGATCCCAGCGGTAGCGTTTCCCCTCCTCATCCATATTTAATCCCTCTACTTCAGGGACGAATTTTACAAAATGGCGGGTGCCGGTATCTACAAACCAGCCGTCCAGAACGGGGCAGAACGCACTTACGTCCGTCATCCTTATCCGGACAGTCTTGGCCTCGCCGTTATCGCCCAGAATCTCTCCCGTATGGGGGCCGTCGCCGGCCACGAAATGATATGTCTTTCCGTCTGCTGGCTTGATTCCAAGGTAGTCGGCGAATGCCACGATACAACGTCCGCCGTTGCCGCACATCATACCGCCAGTCCCGTCGGGATTGAAGAAGGCCATCTCGAAATCGAAGCGCTCCGAGGGCAGAAGCATCATCAGGCCGTCGGTCTTGAAGTGGTCGCAGACGTCCTGGACATACCTTTCCCATGGCGAAGCCCCGCCTCCGTGGCAGCAACCGCCTCCGCCGTGGTGTCCGCAGCAGTGGTGTTCGCCCTCATCGCTGTGGCCATGGCAGCAGTGATGCTCTTCCTGGTCGTGGTGGCAGCCGCAGCCCTCGCCGCAGCCGCACTCGCCCTCGGGCTTGTCGCAGGTGCACGGCTCGCCGTCCTGGCAGCCGCACTGGCAATCTTCGCCGCATTCGCACTCGGGCTTCGCGGCGCTTTCCATTTCATTTATAATCTCACGTCCGTCGAGAACGACGAAGGTGTTTCCTGCTCCTGAATAAAGATAGAAGGTCATAGTAAAGAAGAGAGTAATTTGATTCCTGGCTCCATCCGCTCCTTGTCAAGGAACGAGAAGTTGAGCCTCATTGTATTTTTGTGTGAGCCGTCGACATAGAAGAACGAGCCGGCTACGTAGGCAACCCCGGCCGCGAGTGCGCGGTCGTAAAGGGCGACCGTGTCGATATCCTCGGGTAGGGTCACGAAAAGGAAAAGACCGCCCTCGGGATGGGTCCAACTGACTCCGGCGGGCATATACTTTTCCAATAAGCTTAAAAGGTAGTCGCGTTTGTCGCGGTAGAGTTCGATAGTATGGGCAAGGTTCTTATCCAGTTCGCCGCCCGCCATAAACTCAGCCGCCATATACTGGTCCATAATAGGCGGACACAGGTCGAGGGCCTGCTTGCAGACGTAGATCTGATCGAGAAGTTCGGGCGCACCGATGATCCAGCCGAGACGGAACCCCGGAGCCATTATCTTCGAGAAACTGCCCAGGTGGAGCGTCCTTTCGGGCGCAAGAGAGTAGATAGTGGGGACGGGTTGTCCTTCGTAGCGCAGTTCGCGGTACGGGCTGTCTTCCACGATTAGGAAGTCGTACTTGCGGGCGAGGTCAACCAGCTTTTCGCGCTGCTGAAGTGTCATAGTCTGGCCGCTGGGATTCTGGAAGTCCGGAATCGCGTAGAAGAACTTCACCTTCTTACCGGCGGGGAGAGCTTCCTCAAGTTTGTCCAGTTCCACTCCTACGACATCAGCGCGATAGCTCTTGAAGGACTGAAGCGCTCCGAGATAGGTAGGGTTGGTAGTAAGAACTACGTCACCGGGATCTACCAACACGCGGGTACAGACGTCGATTCCCTGCTGGGAAGAAGTAGTAATCTGGATGTTTTCGACTGGTACGCCGTAGCGCTTCGAGATAGCTTCGCGAAGCTCTGGTACACCCTGGGTTGCTCCGTACTGCAGCGCCTTTGCGCCGTACTTCCGAAGGACCTCCGAAGAGAGCCTTTCGATAGTCTCCAGGGGGAAGGTCTCGGCCGAAGGGTAGCCGCCCGCGAAGGAATAAATCTGCGAGAGATCCACCTTGCGGAAGATTTCCCTTACCGGGGAGCGCATAAACGACCCCGTGTCGGCCGAAAAGAATTCTTTATAGTCCATCTTTTATCTCAAAACGTCCTCAAGTCTTACGGAACCGTCTGTTTTTTCGTCACGATACTTGACGATTACAGGGCAGTAGAGAGAAACACCAAGTTCTGCTCCCGGGCCTTTTTTCATCGGGCGGGAACCGCTGACTACCACTGCTCCACGTGGAACAACAACCCTTCCGTCTTCATTGCGTGGGACGAAATCTCCAGTAGTCGAGTCGAAAAGCGGAGTAGCGGAAGTGATGATTACACCGGATCCTATCACAGCGTTTTCTTGGACTATCGTTCCTTCGTAAATTCCGCAGTTGCCGCCGATGAAGGCATTGTCTTCGATGATGGTAGGCATCGCGCCGGCCGGCTCGAGAACGCCGCCGATTTGGGTCGAAGCGGAGATATGGATGTGTTTTCCGACCTGGGCGCAGCTTCCGATAGTGACGTGGGAGTCGACCATCGTCCCTTCGCCTACATAGGCGCCGACATTGACGTAGGCCGGGGGCATCACGATAGAGCCGGGAGCCAGATAGGCTCCGCGCCTGATGCTGCTGCCGCCGGGAACGATCCTGACGCCGTCTTCGGCGGAGAACTTCCTGACGGGGAAGGTCTCTTTGTCGAAGAAGCTGAATTGGCCCTGGCTCATATCGGTAATCGCGCCGAGCTTAAAACCGGCGAGGATAACCTCTTTGACCCATTTATTGACGACCCACTTGCCGTCGATCTTTTCTGCGACCCGGATCTCGCCCTTTTCGAGCTGATCGATAGTTTGAAGGAATTTTTCTAACGTTATTTCCATTGGCTGAGGATTACTTTGATGGTTGCCTCGGTTGAGGCGGTGGCATCTGTAAGGGGAAGACGCATAGTCTTCGAACAAAGTCCGAGCTGGGAGAGGGCGGCTTTAGCAGGGATAGGATTGGACTCTACAAAACAGCCTTTGAAGAGAGTCTGAAGGCGGGCGTTGAGGGCGGCCGCTTCATCCAACTTACCCTCGAGGGCCAGGTGGACCATTTCGGTGACGGGTTTCGGGAGGACATTCTGGGCTACGGAAACAACGCCGTGGCCTCCGGCCGCGATAATATCGTAGGTCATATCGTCATCGCCGCTGAGGATGGAGAATCCTTCGGGAGCGCCGTCGATGATGGCTTTAATCTGATCGAACTTTCCGGACGCCTCCTTTGTTCCCGCTATTCCGGGGACTTCGCGGGCCAGGCGAAGGGCCGTTTCAGGCAGCATATTCGCTCCGGTCCTTCCGGGGACGTTGTAGATGATTACCGGTTTGTCTGTCAGTTCGCAGATAGCCTTATAGTAGAAGAACATTCCTTCCTGAGTGGGCTTGTTGTAGAAGGGAACTACTATAAGCCATGCGTCTGCGTCCTTCAGAAGTTCCATATTGGCCTTCGTCCCAGGGATGGAATTCGATCCCGCTCCGACGATGATCGGCAGGCCGGCCGCGTTTTCGCGCGTGAGGGCAAGAAGCTTCAGCTTCTCCTCCGCGCTCAAAACCGGCGCCTCTGCCGAGGTGGCCAGTGCGACGAGGAAATCTGCACCACCTTCTACCTGGCGCCTTACCAGAGCGGCGTAGGCCTCGTAGTCTACGGATCCGTCACTCTTGAAAGGTGTGACTAAAGCAGGGCCGGCGCCCCTGAAAAGTATTTTTTTCATCCTAAAAGAATTTCTTTAAACTCGTGGACTCCTGTCAATCCTTCGGTCATAAGAGCGGCTGCGACTGCGCCCTCCGCCAAACCCTGGCGGGAGAAGGCTTCGTGGCAGATCTTGATCTTGTCTACCTCGGATTTGAACTTTACGATATGTATTCCGGGGACTTCGCCCTCGCGAACGGAGGTGATATCCGGAGTTACGCCAAGTCCCTCGCTTACCATCGAAGCCAATACCTTAGCGGTACCGCTCGGTGCGTCCAGTTTGTGGATATGGTGAGTTTCTTCGATGTGGGGGACGTAGCCGTGGCCGCGAAGGATAGAACTTACTTTCTCTACCGCGGCGAACATTGCGTTTACTCCGATAGAGAAGTTGGCCGAATAGATCATCGGGGTTTCACAGGACTCGAATTCTGCTATCACCTGTGGGCGGATTTCGTCCCAGCCGGTAGTTCCTACGACTACGGCCTTAAAGTTAGCGGCCAGGAACTTATAGTTGGCCTTAAAGGCGTCCGGAGTTGTAAAATCGATGCAGACGCACTCGCGGGCGAGAGCAGGATCTACTGCGCAGACGTCTTCCGAACACGCTGCTATCTGGATTCCGCGTTCGAGCAGAACACCCTCAATCATATGGCCCATACGGCCGTATCCGCTAATTATTACTTTCATAAATCGCTATGTAATTCTCAATTGCTTTTTCCATCTCGGCGAACGAGATCTTTTCGTCGTCGCGGTGAGCTGTAAAAATAGATCCGGGGCCGCAGATGACCTTGCGCTCGAAGCCGGCAAGGTGTGGAGCGTCGCTGCCGAAGGCAACCGGCTTACCCTTGAAGCCTTCAGGGACGAAATATTCGCAGGGGGCATCGCCTCCGAGAGCGGTAATTTCAACACCGGGATAGCTGCGGGACATCCATTTCTGGACTAGGGCGTCGCTGGCGAAGGTGGTGCGGAAATAGAGCTGGCAGGTCAGCGAAGGGCTCAGAATGTTCTTTGGATTGTCGCTGACTAGCCGGCCTACGTTCCAGGTAGTTTCTCCCAACACTTTATCATTGGGGAATTCCGCCTCGACTTCCAGGCTTATCATAAAGTCCATAAACATCTCTACAGCGCTGCGTCCCTTTTCGGGATAGCCGCTGTGGAAGGGGACTCCGGTAAATTTCAGGTCGTAGGATTTAGTCCCTTTCGCTGCCGATACCGGAATATTGTCTGTAGGTTCGCCTATCACCAGCAACGGAGCGCTCAAAGAGCCCGAAAAGGCCTTGGCGCCGACCGAACCCACCTCCTCGCCGGCTACGAGAAGCAGCGCGAAATCGCGCTGGCCGGCTCGCTCCAGCTCCTTGCAGGCCGCATACATCGAGATCCACTGCCCCTTTGCGTCGCACGCTCCGCGGCCCGCAACTCCCTCTTCGCTGAAAGTAGGAGGAATATACGGTGGAACTGTATCCAGATGGGAGCAGAAGACTACTTTAGGCGTGTCGCTCCACTTCAGAAGCAGGTTCAGGGTCCCGTCGCCAACCTCGAAGCCCTCCTTGGAAGGGGCCTCCAGGTATCTGAGCAGGAACTCTGCCAGCTTGCGTTCGCGCCCCGAGGTGGAGTCGATCCTGAGAACCTCCCCGAAAAGGTCAAGTATTTCTTTACTCAGTGTCATCTTAAAATATCATTTAACACACTGGAAGCAGCCATCTTAGCACCCTCACCGGCACCCTGGATGATCAGGGGCGAGGGGTGGAAGGCGCTGCGTATGCTTATCATATTGTCTGTTCCGCGAACGTTCCACGCCGGATCGTCGGGACCGACAGTACGGAGGCGGATAGCCGCACGGTAGCCCTTCGGAGCGGAAGGGTCCTTCTCGATCGAGGCCACGAACCGCTGTCCGGGCTGGACCTGAGCTCCGTCTACCGGCTCAATCAGGACGTCTTCCTCTTCGAGCGGTATACCGGCCTCGCGGCCCAGAATAAGCAGTTTTCGAAGGGCATCCCGTCCGCCGAGATCCATCCTCGGGTCCTTTTCCGTGAGACCGATATCCTGAGCTTTCTTCAGCGCCTCCTCGAACGGCAGCCCGCTCGTCAGGATGAAGTTCAGCGTACAGCTTACGACCGCCTCGATAGAAAGAATCTCGTCGGCGCTGTTTGCGCTCATATTGATCGAATCCAGGATAGGGAGGGCCGCGCCTACAGTCGTCTCGTAGCGAAGGAAGCGGCGCATTCTTCGCGCGGTGCGCTTCATCAGCGCGAACTCCGCGTACGGGACGCTCAGCGCGCGGCGGTTACTCGACACGACATTGATTCCGGCCTCCAGTGCGGGAACGTACCATTTATAGATAGTCTCGCTGTCTGTACAGTCTACGAACACCGACTTTCCGGAAGCGGCCGCAAACATCTGGGAGAAGAATTCCTCGTCTTCGACTTCGTGGCGGGAGACCAGCCTCACGTTGATTCTGTTGTCTGTATTACGGATAATCTCCAGCAGCGCCTGGCCTACCTTTCCCTCGCCCGCCAGATACACATCGACCGAATCGTCGGTCTCGAAGCAGAAGTAGTGGCAAGTCCTGAGGGCCTCGATTTCGTCACCGGCGGAGAGATTCACGAGGATATGGTCATCCACGGCCGTGACGGCGCGCAGCACGATGTTCGAGCGCTCGAGCTTAGAGCGCAGATCTCCCGGGACTGCGGGGTCTACGGGGCCGTCTGCCACCAGGCAGAGTTGCGACTCATCGCCGCGTTTCTGCCAGGCGATTCCTACCCATCCGCCCTTTTCCCGGCGCGGGAACGGTCCTACTACGGTACCGGGGTGGTCGGGATGGAAGGTATCAAGAATACGGATGTTGATTCCGGCCTCCTTCGCGGGCTCGACCGCCGGAGCATAAAGCACCTTCGCGCCGCAAGCCGCGAGCATAAATGCGGCATCGTAGCTTATCTGGGGGATCGTTCGCGCAGAGCGGACGTCCTTGGGATTGGTCGTCATTATTCCGGGCACGTCGGTCCATATCTGGAGATCGTCGGCCCCCAGCGCCGCCGCAAACAGCGAGGCGGTGTAGTCCGACCCGCCGCGGCCAAGCGTCCTGACCCGACCCGTAGCGTCCGAGCCTATAAAACCGGGAACAACAAAAACCTCTACCTCCGGGTGATCGGCGATAGCCTTCGAGATGCGGCGGTAAGTCAGCTCTTTGTCTACCGCAACTCCGTCTATTCTGATAAGGTCGCGAGAGTCCAGCCAGAGGGCGCTTATTCCGTCGCAGCGAAGCTTAGCCGCGATTATTCTGGTAGAGAACAGCTCTCCGAAGGTCTGGTAGTCTTCCGCCTCGGCGTCGAGAAGATCCTTGTAGGTCTCCAGGACTATCTGGGAAACGTCTTTGCGCTCCTTTCCAGTAAACAGTCTGCCGACTATAGAGTTGTGTCTGTCAAGTATTGCTTTACCCGCCTTCTCCCGTTCGGATGGTTCCATCCCTGAAAGGGCAATCAGCGCGTCGGTACAACCGCTGATAGCTGAGCAGACTAGAACGACCTTGCCTCTTGAGCGCGCAGAGTCCACGATGTCGAGAACCCTCGATATCGCAGTAGCGTTGGCTACGGATGTTCCGCCGAATTTCAGTACCTCCATCTTATCTGTAATCTTCGTATTCTGGCATCGCGAGCTCGGAAAGGAATTCCTTTACCTTCCGGTCGTCGCGCGGGCAGATCATCAGAACATCGTCCGTGTCTACCACTATCATATTCTCAAGGCCGCGGATAGCGATCAGCTTCCCTTCTTTCTGGCAGTAGATGATATTGTCTTCGTCCTCCTTGAAAAGGTGTTTCCCGGAGATATTGGTGACATTTCCTGTCCTGTCAGGGTTTCCGATATTGTCGTAGAGCGACTCCCAGGTACCCATATCCGCCCATTTGAACTGTGAAGGGAAGACGGTGGCGCGGTCTGTTTTCTCCATCACCGCGTAGTCTATCGAAATTCGCTGGCAGTCGGTGTAAATCCGGTCTATGTCGCTGCTTTCCTTCCAGAGAGAGATGATTCCTGGAGCATAACGCCCCAGCTCTTCCAGGATTACCTTGGCCTGCCAGATGAAGATACCGGAGTTCCATAGGAATTCGCCGCTCTTGATGAAAAGTTCTGCGATTTCTTTGGTAGGCTTTTCGGTAAAAGTCTTTACGGAAACGGGCTCGCAACATTTTATCGCTTCGCGGCCTCCGCTGACCTGGATATAACCGAAGTTGGCATCCGGACGGGTAGGTACGATTCCGAGAGTGACGAGTTCGGTGTGGGTCGAAGCGTAGTCCAGAGCAAGGCTCATCGTAGAGGCAAACATGTCTGTATCCTCGATTATGTGGTCTGCAGGAGTAGCCACCATTACCGCCTCGGGATCTCTTTTGAGGATTTCCTTAGCCGCGTAGGTAATACTCGGAGCGGTATTACGGTTGTAAAGCTCAAGGAGAATGTTCTCCTCGGGAAGATTCGGGAGTTGTTCGCGTACGATACCCTTATACTCTTTGAGAGTAACTACCAGAATATTTTCCTCCGGGACGACCCTGGCCATCCTTTCGTAGGCCTGCTGAAGGAAAGTTTTTCCGCCTTTGGTAAACACGAGGAACTGTTTCGGGAGAGCCTTGCGGCTGATGGGCCAGAAACGGGTTCCAAGACCTCCGGCGAGGATTGCACAATAACAGTGTTTGTCAGGCATATATCGGTATGTAAGCCTGGGGGAAATACTCGATTCGGGTTCCGTTGTCTGAGAACACAACGGTAACTACGTCGAACACAACCTCCAGTTCGGTTGGTATTTTTATTTTGTCTGCGGAGTGGAGGTAGCCCTTTGCGGCTGCTACCAGGTTCTGCAGTTTCTTTCCATTAACGCTGAGCTCGGGCTCTGCAACTACCGGCTCGGTCTTGCTTTTGACCTCGACTATGTGGAGGATGTTTCCTCCGCTCACCGAGATTATGTCCACTTCTTTGTGGGAGTGGCGCCAGTTTCGCTCGACTATCGTGTGGCCGAGACTTTCAAGATAGCTGCAGGCTTCCTGCTCGCCTCTTTTTCCGGTTTCGCTTCTGTCTGTTTTCATAGTTATTCGAAGGTTACTACAGTCACTCCGGAGCCGCCGTGGCGTATGTCCTCGTCGGTGGCGGAAATAACTCCGGGTACTGTTTTAAGGTATTTCTGGATTTCGTCGTGGAGCGCGCCCGTTCCCTTACCGTGGATGATGCGGACTGAGCCTATTCCGAGCATCTGGGCGTCGTCTATGTACCGGACTACGATATCGAGGGCGGACTGAAGCCGCTCGCCCCTTATGTCAAGTTCGGGGGAGAAGTTCAGTCTGCGGGCAGTAATCGCGGGATCGCGCTTCTCGTAGACCGGCGTATAGGTCTTTTTCGAGGCTTCCTTGAATTCGTTGGAGGATATTCTCTCCACCCTTTCCGCCGGCAGTTTGCTGGTAATGTTTCCTATCACTACCGTAACTCTCTTTCCGCTTACTCCTACAACTTCGCCGACCATACCGTTGGATTTGACCCTTACCTTTTCGCCTATCTTCAGAGGGGCGCTGCGGAAGGCCTCCTCGCGGCTTTCTTCGGTATTCTTTACCGGCTTCTTACGCTTGTCCAGCAGGGCTTTTTTACGCTCGATATATTCGTCGTGGTCTTTGCGCTCCTTGGTTTTCTTTTCCTCCAGAGCGGAGATAAAGCCGGACAGTTCGGCCCTGGCTTCCTTGGTCTTAGCTTTGTCTGCCTGGCTTTCCTTGATGTCCTTGATAGTCTTTTCGACCTGTCTTCCGGCGCTGCGGATTATTTCCTCGGCCTCCAGACGGGCCTGGTCGAGTATCTCCTTCTTACGGCTGCGTATATCTTCAAGTTCGCGCTCATACTGCTCCGAGAGCTCTTCGAGGTTCTTGTCCGTCTTCTTTACCTTGCTGATCTTTTCGTCCAGGACGCGGCGGTTCCTCGCTATCTTGCGGAGGTTGCGCTCGATCCCAACAAACTCTTCGCCCGCACGGTTTTCGGCGTCTTTGACGATGGGCTCGGGAAGCTGCATCTTCCGCGCGAGCTCGAAGGCGAACGAGTTGCCCGGCAGGCCGATCTTGAGCTGGAAGAGGGGCGCGATCCGGGAGGTATCGTAGAGCATGGCGCCGTTGACGGCATGGGTATTCTCGCCGGCCGCGTAGAGCTTGATGTTCGTATAATGGGTAGTGATGACCCCATACGCGCCGCGACGGTCGAATTCGGCCAGTATCGCTTCGGCAATCGCGCCGCCGGCCGCAGGCTCGGTACCCGAACCGAACTCGTCTATCAGGATCAGGGTCCGTTCGTCTGCTTTCGCGAGCATGTCTTTCATGTCCGCGAGGAAGGAGCTGTAGGTACTGAGGTCGTTTTCGAGCGACTGGTCATCGCCGATCGAGACCAGGATCCTGTCGAATACGGGCAGCTCCGAGCTTTCGGAGGTAGGGACGAGCATTCCCCACTGGAACATATACTGAAGCAGTCCGGTGGTCTTAAGACAGACAGATTTTCCGCCCGCGTTGGGGCCGGAGATTATGAGCAGGCGCTTGCGTTCGGTAAGCTCTACCGTAAGGGGGCATATCTGCCGCCCTTCTTTCTTGAGCGATTTCTCGAGCAGGGGATGGCGGGCCTTGCGAAGGCTCAGCGAGCCATCGACCGAGATCACGGGGACCCCGGCAACATAGTCCAGCGCCGTCTGAGCCTTAGCTATAAGGAAATCCACCTCGCCCAGAACCCTGGCTGTCTCGATAAGGTCGGGGACATACGGGCGGACGAATTCGCTGAACAGATACAGGATATGGGAAATCTCGCGGGCTTCTTCGAAGCGGAGTTCGCTGATTTCGTTCTCAAGTTCGATTATTTCGGCCGGTTCTACGAAGGTCGTTTTTCCTGAGGCGGAAAGGTCGTAGACAAAGCCGCGGATCTTGCGCTTCGAAGAGGTGCTGACAGGGATTAGGAACTTTCCGTCGCGAACGGATACCGAAGCATCGCCGTCTACTATTCCGTCTGCTTTTGCGCTGTTGAGGATAGCAGTAGCTTTCTTGCTGATGGCGGCTTCCTTGGCGCGGAGGTCCTGACGGATGTGGAGCAGTTCCTCGGAGGCGGAGTCCTTTATCTCGCCGTATTTATCGAGGATACTCTCTATCCGGCGGCGTACCTCGGGGAAGGAGACCATCTTCGAGGTCATCTTCTTGAGGGCAGGGTAGACTCCGTCTTTTATAGTGATGAAAAACTGCGAAGTCTTTCGAGAGAGTTCGAGCAGAGAGGCGAGTTTTGCGAGCGAGAGCTTATCCACACTGAAGCCTTCTTTGAGGAGGGGCTCCAGGAAGGGAAGAGCGTCTATATATCCGGTGGTCGGGAAGTTATCCTCGAACATCAGGATCAGCCTCATCTCGTCTGTCAGCAGCAGCCGGCGGCGAATCTCTTCGGGGTCGGCGCTGAACTCCTCGCCGGCGACTCTGTCGGCGGCATATTCAGTCTGACAGCGGTTGGAGATAGTCTCCCGGACCTTGTCAAACCCCAGCTTCGCTTCCAGTCTTCTGTCCGTCATCTCCGAGCCTGAGCTTTAAGGCGTTCTTACTCTTCATCTTCTCGAGCTTTCCGTCTTCGACGAAAGATACGTCTCCGGTCTGCTCGCTCACCACAATCACTTTCGTGTCGGTCTTTTCCGTGATGCCTATTGCGGCTTTATGGCGCATGCCGTATCTGGCCGGGATGTCCGTCCTGTCTGTGATGGGAAGGGTGCAGCGCGCCGCTACGATACGGCTGCCGCGAATTATCATCGCTCCGTCGTGGAGCGGTGCGTTCTTGAAGAAAATGTTCTCGATAAGGGGTTTTGTAACAGTAGCGTCTACCTTGTCGCCGGTAGAGACTATGTCTTCCAGAGGGTCCGTACTGGTAAAGACGATAAGCGCTCCTACTTTCTGCTCTGCCATCTCGAAGCAGGCCTGGACAACCTCGTCCGCTACATCTGCCGCCAGGATGGACTCTCCGCGGTGGAAGAGTTTGCCGAGCCAGGAGTTGCTGTCGCCGGAGAAGGTGGTTCGTCCGAGATTATAGAGGAAGTGACGGATTTCGGGCTGGAAGATGACGATCAGGGCTATAGCGCCGACATCGATTACCGTCCCGAGCAGGGCGGACATCATAGTCATCTTCAGCGCGTCTACCAGAATCCGGAGGAAAAGCAGGGCCACGATCGCCAGGGCGATGTTCATCGCGGCGGAGCCCTTGATCCAGCGGAAGAGGAAATATATGATTGCCGCAACCATCAGGATGTCCAGGACATCGATCAGCGTCACGTGTAGAAAACCTATATCGAGAAGCAAATTGTGCATAGCCCCCAAATTTAGTAATTATTGAGGGATTCGGCAACAATCTGGCTCACGGCGGCGCGGGTCCTGCCTAGTCCGCCTTCGTCGACAGGATGGACTCTGTTCGCGAGCAGTATCACGGCAATCTTACGGTCCAGGTCGATCACGATCGAGGTGCCGGTATAACCGGTGTGGCAGGCGACCCGATCCGGAGCGAACGGCTGAGCGAACCCGGACCCTCCGCCGGCTGTATCCCAGCCGAGCGCACGGCCGAAGGCCCCATCCTGCTCCGTGAACATAAGCTCGACCGTTTCCGGCTGGAGAATCCGGCGGCCGTGGTACTCGCCCCCGTTCATCAGGGCCGCGCAGAGGACGGCAAGGTCTTCGGCGCTCGAAAAGACTCCCGCGTTTCCGGAGTTTCCGCAGTTGAAGCGGCGGGCCGTCGGGTCGTGGACCTGGCCGAGCAGCGCCTTGCCGTTCCTGGTCCGCGGCCCTATCTGCTGCGGGTCGGTCTTCTTGCGCCAGAGGACTTCGGTGGGGGCGATGGTGGCCTTGACGGCCTTCGGAATGCGTTTTCGGGTAGGGAAGTAACAGGTATGTTGCAGGCCGAGAGCGTCGAAAACGTTGGCCTGGGCGTAGTCGCAGAGGCGCTCGCCCGTGACACTTTCGAGTATGTACTGAAGTGTTATGAAGTTGGGGCAGCTATAAATAAGCTGCGTTCCGGGCTGGGCGCGGCGCTCGTGTTCCTTTATTATATAAGAGCGGAGCTTTTTCGGGCGGTTGTCGGCGTGGCGGCGCCCAAGCTCGAGGACGGGGGCGACCGGGGCAAGGCCGGAAGTATGGGTCATCAGCTGGCGCACGGTAATCCGCTGGATCCCGGTACTGTCCTGCCACGGCGCGAAGCCGGGAAGGTACTGGTCTACATAGTCGTCGAGCCCGACCCGGCCCTGCTCGACCAGCTGCATCAGCGAGATCTCGGTCCCTACGCACTTGCTCAGCGAGGCAAGGTCAAAGACGGTCCCTATGGTCATGGGCTCGGGTTTCGGGTAGACGCGTTTGTTGCCATAGGCCTTCTCATAGACGATGGAATCGCCCTGGACTACGCAGAGCACGGCCCCCGGCGCGTTCCCCTCCGCGATGGCGGCCAGAATAACGGAATCACATTTTTCGAAGCCCGTCAGAGCGGCCGCAACCAATAATAACTTTCCAATCATGCCCAAATTTACAAAAATCTTCCCAACCTCTTGTCAATCAAAAAAATAATCGTATCTTTGCACCCCCTTGAAAAAAAGGGATATGTATTTATAAACAATTAATTAATCAAACCAATGCCTGGATTAATTGGAAAGAAAATCGGAATGACTTCCGTTTTCGGTGCCGAGGGAAAGAATATTCCATGCACCGTTATCGAGGCTGGTCCGTGCGTTGTTACGCAGCTCCGTACAGTAGAAAAAGATGGTTATGCCGCTGTACAGCTTGCCTATGACGAAACTACAGAAAAGCACACCAGCGCGCCTCTTCAGGGGCACTTCAAAAAGGCAGGAACCACTCCTAAGCGCAAGCTTGTCGAGTTCAAGGCAGACTTCGCAGGAGAGCTCAAACTTGGCGACACCCTTACGGTCGCGGACGTTTTCGGTGAAGGCGTTCCTTTCGTAGATGTCGTTGGTACTTCGAAGGGTAAAGGATTCCAGGGCGTCGTAAAGCGCCACGGATTCGCCGGAGTAGGTGGCCAGACACACGGCCAGCACAACCGTCTCCGTCACCCCGGTTCTATGGGTGCATCTTCTTGGCCTTCTCGCGTATTCCCCGGAATGCGTATGGCAGGTCATATGGGTTGCGACCGTGTAAAGGTTGAAAACCTTGAGGTTCTTAAGGTTATTCCTGAGAACAATCTTATCGTTGTCAAAGGTTCCGTTCCCGGAGCCAAGGGTTCTTATGTAATTGTGGAGGCTTAAGAGTATGGAACTTTCAGTTTACAAAATCAACGGACAGGAGTCCGGAAAGAAGGTCGCTCTTGACGAGAAAGTATTCGGTATTACCCCGAACGACCACGCAATTTATCTCGACGTAGTTCAGTACCTCGCAAATCAGCGCCAGGGAACCAGCAAGTCGAAGGACCGCAGCGAGAACGCACACAGCACCAAGAAGCTCGGTCGCCAGAAAGGCGGCGGCGGTGCACGTCACGGTTCTCTCAAATCCGGTATTTTCGTAGGCGGCGGTACCATCCACGGTCCGAAACCTCGCAACTACTGGCACAAACTCAACAAGAAGGTTAAATCCCTCGCCCGCTGCTCCGCTCTTTCTTACAAGGCTGCAGAAGGCGCTATCACTATCGTAGAGCCGTTTGCAATGGAGGCTCCCAAGACCAAGGAATTCGCTCAGATCCTTTCCAATCTTAAGGCTGGCGACCGCAAGGTCCTCTTCGTTCTCCCTGCAAATTCGGACAACATTTTCCTTTCATCCCGCAACCTTCCTTATGTGAACGTCATTACTGTTGACGAAATCAACACCTACGCTGTGATGAACGCGAACAACCTCGTTCTCGTTGACGGCGTCCAGGACGTTCTCGCATCGAGGGTCAAATAAAACTGACAAGAGATGGGAATTATTATTAAGCCAATCGTTACAGAGAAGCTGACGGCTCAGGGCGACAAGTTGAACCGTTACGGCTTTGTGGTAGACCGCAAGGCGAACAAGCTTCAGATCAAGGAAGCAGTCGAGACCCTTTACGGAGTTTCGGTTGCCGACGTCAATACAATCAACTATCACGGCAAGAGAAAGCAGCGCTACACAAAGGCCGGCCTTCTCCGCGGTCGTATGAATCACTTCAAGAAGGCTATCGTTACTCTTGCAGGTGAGGATAAGATTGATTTTTACGCTAACATCTAGGAGGGAAGTACAATGGCAATCAGAAAATTCAAACCGGTAACCCCGGGTCAGAGGAATAAGGCTATCAGCTCCTTCGAGGAGATCACAACCAACAAGCCTCAGAAGTCATTGCTCGAGCCTCTTAAGAGGACTGGCGGACGTAACAACACTGGTCAGATGACCATGCGTTATATCGGTGGCGGACACAAGAAAATGTACCGCATCATCGATTTCCTTCGTAACAAAGACAACATGCCTGCACAGGTTCTTACCATCGAGTACGATCCTAACCGCAGCGCACGTATCGCTCTTGTTCAGTATGCCGACGGAGAGAAGAGGTATATCATCGCTCCCAACGGACTTCAGGTAGGACAGACTGTCGAGTCGGGTAGCGGAGTCGCTCCCGAGGTAGGCAACACTCTTCCTCTCAGTGAGATTCCGGTCGGTACAATGGTACACGCAATCGAGCTTCGTCCCGGACAGGGCGCCGCAATGGCCCGCTCCGCCGGTACCTTCGCTCAGCTTGCAGCCCGTGAGGGCAACCACGCCATCCTTCGTCTCCCTTCGGGTGAGACCCGTATGGTTCTGGTAAGCTGCCGCGCTACCATTGGCGTCGTTTCCAACACAGACCACAACCTCGAGTCGTTCGGTAAGGCTGGCCGCAGCCGTTGGCTTGGCCGCCGCCCGCACAACCGTGGTGTCGTTATGAACCCGCACGATCACCCGATGGGTGGTGGTGAAGGACGTGCAACCGGTGGACACCCTCGCAGCCGCAAGGGTCTGCCTGCAAAGGGATACAAGACACGTAACCCTAAGGCCGCATCCAACAGGTTCATCATCGAAAGAAGAAAGAAGTAATCGGAATAAACAATTGAGATTATGAGTCGTTCATTAAGAAAAGGTCCATACATCCAGGAAGCTCTGGAGAGTAGAATTCTTGCTATGAATGATGGTAGCAAGAAAAAAGAGGTGGTCAAGACCTGGTCACGTGCCAGCATGATCTCCCCTGACTTCATCGGCCATACTATCGCTGTTCACAACGGAAACAAGTTTATTCCGGTTTATGTAACTGAGCAGATGGTAGGTCACAAACTCGGAGAATTCGCTCCGACCCGCACATTCCGCGGACATGCAGGTAACAACAAGAAATAAGGAGTAAACAATGGGAGCTCGTAAAAGACTTATGGCTGAAAAGCTCAAGGAGCAGAAGAAAGCCACCGCTATTGCAAAGCTGAACGATGTGCCTACATCTCCTCGCAAGATGCGTCTTGTTGCAGACACCATCAGAGGCGTTGAGGTAAATCGCGCACTCGATCTTCTCAAATTCTCGAAGAGGGAGGCATCCGGCCGTCTCGAGAAACTTCTCAAGAGCGCTATCGCAAACTGGGAAGCGAAGAATCCGGAACTGTCTAAAGAACTGGACAATGGAAACGTGATCGTCAAGTCGATCATGGTAGGTCCTGGCCGTACGCTGAAGCGTATCCGTCCTTGCCCCCAGGGTAGGGCCGGCCGCATCCGCAAGCGCTCGAACCACGTCACCATCGTCCTCGATGTCAAAAAACCAGTAGAGAACAAGTAATATGGGACAGAAAACTAATCCTATCAGCAACCGTATCGGTATCACACGTGGTTGGGACTCTAACTGGTGTGGTGGAAATTATGCGGAGAAGATCGCGGAAGATTTCGAAATCCGCAAGTATCTGGGTAACCGCCTTGCAAAGGCCAGCCTTTCGAGGATCATCATCGAGAGGACTCTCAAGCTCGTCACCGTCACTATCTACGCAGCACGCCCCGGTTTCATCATCGGTAAGGGTGGCGCAGAGGTCGACAAACTTAAGGAAGAGCTTAAGAAGGTCACCGGCAAGGATGTTCAGATCAACATCTACGAAGTCAAGAAACCCGAAGTCGACGCCAACATCGTGGCCGATTCCATCGCTCGTCAGATCGAGGGTCGTGTCAGCTACCGCAGGGCTATCAAGATGGCCGTTGCGAACACGATGCGCGTAGGCGCAGAAGGTATCAAGGTTCAGATCAGCGGCCGCGTTGGCGGTGCTGAAATGGCCCGTAGCGAAATGTTCAAGGAAGGCCGTACGCCTCTCCACACATTCCGCGCTGATATCGACTACGCACTTGCAGTTGCAAGTACCAAGGTTGGTGCTCTTGGCATCAAGGTCTGGATCTGCAACGGCGAGAAGTACGGACGTCAGGATCTTACTCCTGCAGCCGTCGCTGCCGCCAATGCCCAGGCATCCGGCGCTCCCCGTCAGGGAGGACGCGACCGTGGCGGACGCCGCGGAGACCGTCGCCCCCGCAGGGACAATGGAAAGTAGTTTTCCTCACGGAAAAATTACTTATATTTACAACCGGTTTCGCTTTCGGGCGCAGCCGGTTGTTTTTTTAATTGATTTATTATGAAGAAGGTTTTTTATCTGGCAGTGGTAACTGCCGCGATGGTAGTTGCCTGCTCAAGCGGCAATATCGAAGAAAAAAAGGCGAAGTTCCAGCAGGACTTGGAGGCTATAGTTGCCGAATTCAATACTACAGTTGAGGCCGTTGAGGCGGATGCGGCTCTTACCAAGGAAGAAAAAGATGCGAAAATTCAGACTGTATATGAGTCTGCTCAGGGTAAATACACTGATCTTTGCCTCAAGACCGTTAAGAAGAACCGTAACAACGAGCTTGGTCTGATGGCCTTCAAGGAGGTCTACGGAGATCTTGAGCCGGAAGAGGCAGAGAAGCTCATCGCGACCCTTGGCCCCGAGATTCAGGGCTCTGATTTTGTCGTGAAGGTAAAAAAGAGCCTTGAGACTCTTAAGAAGTCCGCAGAAGGAAAGCCTTTTATCGATTTCGAAGTTGACGGAGTCAAGTTCTCCGATTTCGTGGGCCGTGGAAAGTGGGTCCTCGTTGACTTCTGGGCCAGCTGGTGCGGTCCCTGCAAGAGGGAAATCCCGAACATCAAACACGTCTATGAGACCTATGCCGGCCCCGATTTCGATGTCCTGAGCGTAGCAGTCTGGGACGATCCCGCAGAGACGAAGAAAGCCGCAGCAGAACACGGCGTTGTCTGGAACCAGATAATCAACGCTCAGAAGATCGCTTCCGAGGCTTATGGTTTCGACTCCATCCCTCAGATAATGCTCTTCGGCCCCGACGGGACTATCGTTAAGAAGGGTATTCGCGGCGCCGCTATCGAGGCGGCCGTAAAGGAAGCTCTTGGACGTTAGAGAAAAAATAGCACTGTTTCCGCATTCCCCCGGAGTCTATCGTTATTACGATTCCGAGGGAACGGTTATCTATGTAGGCAAGGCTAAGGATCTCCACAAACGGGTCGCGCAATACTTTGTGGCGCCCGAAAGGCTGAACGCGAAGACCCGCGTCCTTGTAAGCAAGATTGCGGACGCTCAGTATTCGGTAGTAGATTCGGAGGCCGATGCCCTTCTGCTTGAAAACAATCTTATCAAGCAGTACAAGCCGAAGTACAATATATTATTAAAGGATTCGAAAACCTATCCCTGGATCTGCGTTACAGACGAGCCCTTCCCGCGGGTGTTCATTACCCGCCGCGTGACTAAGGGCGCCCGCTATTTCGGGCCTTACAGTTCCGCCCGCCATGCCCATGCACTGGTAGATTTTTTCGGGTCCGCGTACCCCCTGAGGTCCTGCAAGTATAAGATAGATTCGGAGGCGATACTTCGCCATAAATACCGTCCCTGCCTTGATTTCCATATCGGGAAGTGTAAGGGCCCCTGCATCGGAGCCTATTCCCAGGAAGAATATGCCCGAGATATCGAAGAGATAGTCCGCATCCTCAAGGGCGATACCGCAGCGCTCATCCGCGAGTATACCGCGCGTATGAACCAGGCCGCGGCAGAGCTCGATTTTGAGACGGCGCAGGAATGCAAGGAAAAACTGGACGTGCTGAATGAACACTACTCCAAGAGCGTCATTCAGGCTGCCCGCGATGTGGACGCCGATGTCTT